>Ga0153967_100371_pt1 | contig 19539 bp, 21 predicted proteins | sample TSFL051MetaG_FD_104688 | JGI IMG/M metagenome (GOLD analysis project Ga0153967, IMG submission 104688) | Attine ant fungus gardens microbial communities from Florida, USA - TSFL051 MetaG | ecosystem: Host-associated > Fungi > Mycelium > Unclassified | place: USA: Florida, Paynes | collected...
TAACCTAACCTAACCCCTAACCTAACCCCTAACCTAACCTAACCTAACCTAACCTAACCTAACCTAACCTAACCTAACCTAACCTAACCCCTAACCTAACCTAACCCCTAACCTAACCTAACCCCTAACCCCTAACCTAACCTAACCCCTAACCTAACCTAACCTAGGGATCCAATGGCTTCATTGTTGGGTGCCATAAAAGGGGAAAGACAAACTTCAAGGTGATCAAGCTCCTGTTGGAGATAAGACCGTTGACGCCGGTTCCTGGACCACACACTGTTTCATCAAGAAATTACCCTCTCCAAAATTATCTGCGCAGTCATAATACTCTGGAAACTGGAGCCTGTGGTATTGCCTGCGTCAAGTGAGGATTCCTCTTTGGAAAAGTGTTGTGAGTGGTCACCACAAGGTGCTGTTGTTACCAGATTTGCTCTCAACTCGGATCCTCTTTCTCAGGTCAACTTGACCATTTCTTCATTGGACAAAGGGTTCGTTCGTCCAATCACTATATACATCAAAAACATATCTTGAGTCGAACTGACCATTGCTGAAACTTATTCAGAAATCATGCCGTAGACATCCTATCTCTAGAATCACAGGAAAACACATGGTGTTTTCAATCAGTTCTGTCAATCGCAACTCCACTCAGACCTCTCAGCCTTGAACATGATCTTCTGGTAATCAGAGATGATATCAAGGAAACAATTTTTCTGAATTAGAAAACGTGCGTTCGTGCCATTCTGTTACATGCTCAAGATGACCCAGGTATTTTACATGTGAACTCCTCATCTGCATCTTCCAATCCTTGGCTTATCTTTTTCCCTCCAGCATCATAAACATATTCAACTTGTCTTCATCGTCCATGCACGTTCCATCTGCCTGTTCATTTTTTCAATTCTCAAGGTTACAGAGGATCTACCACTTTGCTATCTCCCAATAGTAACACATTCTTTTCGCTGGGTTTACAGCCTCTTTATCTAACTTATTGGTGAAATCAACTTTTGAAATCCGTTTACAATGCAAAAAGACGCTTGGTGCTATCAATTCTGGCTCGTACGGAGACAGACAACCTGTAGACTTCTGACGACTCCGCATTAGAGCCCTATGCCCTCCATTTCAATCCTCATTATCTAGAACATCTGGTAGATGATGAAACTATTTGTGCCATTCACGAGACAATGTCTTCAATGCATTCACCACAGCCATAATGTTTCCCTCCTATCCTTACTTTGAAAGTCATTTCCAGGTGTGGCTCTCTGTGCTGTACGGATGTGCTTTTGGGAAGGTTAGGCTCGGCCCTATGGTTAAAGAAGTACAGAACAGTTGCTGGTCTTTGCTGGACCACCAATGGTACACTGACTGGACCTCACAATGTAAAGTGTTCGAAGTATAGATAGGAATCGCTAGTTGCTGGTATTTCTCCTGATACCCTGTTACCAAGTATCTTTTGGAAATTGGACAAAGGTGTCTAGAAGATGGAAGCTCACATTATACGTTAGAATGAAGGGCAAAGTTGGTCCTCCATTGCTTATGACAAGAACATTCAACTGATTGTTCTGGCCACTGGCTTCAGAGACATTACTATTCTTGACATGTAATTATATTGAATTGTAAATAAGCTGAGGTATTTACTCGAAAATTCAATACTGCAATAGCTACCATTCCTTGCTATGGCATTTAGGTCATGTACTATCCTCTGCAAATATGTGTGTGCACCTTCTTCCTCTACTATCCTTATGATTTTTGACGTAGTCGTAACCTTTTCCTGAGAAACAATTGTAAGGCAAATGACCAGAGCACATTAGTCCCAGATGATACACCAATTGATACATTAATCAAGAAAGAATTGTTTAGAGAAGAAGTTAACATAAACAGGAAGGATCATCACTTGGGATCTGGACTTGCACCTCGAGGCACAGCAGTAGTGCAGACCCTGATTGACTGATATTTCTTCCGTCTTACAAGGTCATGTTTCTTATTGATTCAACAATTTATTACATGGTGTACGAACACAGTCCACGGTACTCTACTGACTACTGAGGCACAAGGCCTTGACTTATACTGAAACTACGACTGGGTGAAGCTCTGTACTTGAAGAAGAGATCGACCATGGATATGAAGGGAGGGAATAAAGGCACAGAGATATGTTTCACTCGGACTGGGAACACTGACTTGTACATGTGGGGTGGTCATTGTGAGTTCATGGAGGTTCCCTGAGTGTTGGGAATGTGACACCGGTTGCGTTCAAAGTGAGGAATCTGATGATAGGACCTACTCACTTGAGTCACAGCAGATTGTTCTCCTCCACCGATGAACGCAAGAGGAACATCGCTCTGAGAAACATTGTATACAGCAAAATTTGACAACGCGGGATTTAGTGTGCTTGCTACAAAGAATGCGGCTGAGCCTGTGCTATATGATGGTAAAAATGCGATAGAGAATACAATTCCTTGCAAGGTGTGTCAATGATGACAACAAACAAAATGTGATGATACATACCTTTCAAACCGTCCTTACTCTTCCGAGATGGTCCTGAACACTATTCCTCTTACTCGTCCAGCGACAGAACGAAAAGCCATACCAGCAATGACAAGAATCACCAACAGGGCCATCGGGCTTCCCTGAATGGAGATGTGGGCGGTGATGGGCTGCAGTCAATGCTGGCTGGAGTGGAGGCATTGGAACCCGAGGTGAGGCAGCTGAAAAGACTTCGGTTAGATAGATTGTTTGAGGTCGAGTTTGGGAACAGCAGGAAATGTGCTTGTAGACGAGGCGGCAGAGGAAGTAGATAAGTATGAAACTGAGCCAGAAAAGCTACTCTCGTAGCTGATGAGGCTGAGTATGGGAGGAGTTTGAGAAAGCAAGTGTTAATGCCGTGGTGGCTGTTAAAACAGAGGGAACAAGGTATACGGAGGATGGATCAACAACATGCGCAAGTGTGATGGCTTAATGGATGAAGTGTGCTGGAAAGCACAACATTACTAGTTAGACGATGTAAAGTATGAAGTTCGGCACTTACAAGTATCCGTTTTGGGTCCAGAGGATGCAACCATAATGCTCCTCTGATGGCTCCTGAATAAGAAGTGTATGAGCACCTTTGTTTAATGAATGCCTGAAGTCACTTACTTGATAGTTTCCTCATCAGAGTAGAGAGGACAGTTGTACCATTGAACAGAACCACGATACAGCAGAGAGGGGTCTATTTCTCGATGGAGACATGGACTAACACATCATCATGTCAGTATAACCCAGGATGGCCATATCGGGCTAAACATCCACACAATACCTTTTTTATGAATGAGATGGGTGTGCAGTGTGATGCAATGCAATCAGATCAAGGAGCGCATGGGAATGGGATCAGACATGCGGGAAACGAGTGATGGGAACAGGTTAATAATGGCAAATCTGTGTTCTAGCCTAAGCAAATAAGGAAAATCTGTGTTCTAGCCTAAGCAGAAAAGAAAAGTCTATGTTCCAGCCTAGCCTGAAAAGGAAAATCTGTGCTACAGCCTAGCCAAAAAAGGAAATTTGTCATAAGTTGACCTGAAATGATTGGGAGGTGTGACATTTTACCCAAAAAGGCAAGTCACATGTCACACTTCCCTATATAGACTAGTTTAAACACAGGCCTACTTTAAGAGGGCATACACTTAAGTTTTTGCTTGAGTTTCCTGAAAGTACTAGATAGTAAAGAGATCTGATCTACAGCAACCAAATCTAAAGTCAAGGTAGAGGAACTAGAAAAAGTAAGTGTTCTTTCTATTGTAGGCTGAGAACTCAAAGAAAGATGTTTGATCCATCTGTCTTCTACTTTGGTTCCTTTTGTTTGTTTTTCTAGTCACCTCTGTTCCAAAATACAATTTATTAATGAAATAGAACCAATTAGAGCCTCAAAACTACAAATACATTGAATACTCTGTTATAGCCCTAACACTTCAATGCTTTGAGATCAGTTGACATAAATAACAAAGCATTATGAGCTTCTAAAGAATCAAAGATGGATTTATTCAAGCACATAGCCACCCTGATGAATATTTAGCAAATCTCATCCAGTATTATACTACTTAATTGTCATGAACCACTCAATTTCTCTAAGTCAATATTATTTTTATTTTTATTTTTATTTTCATTTAATTATGTAATATTGTCAGATCAGTAAACAAGGACAAATAATTGGACTTGTATAAGTAATGTACACAAAATAACAGAAACTCTAATGAGTTTTCTTTGTTAACTCTGACTTAGGGTATGATCTTAAGTTACCTCAACTGATAGTCACTACATTAATACACTAGTATATTATATTCTATAAATAGAAAATGGAAAATACCTTAGTCTGATGATAATTGAACTGAGGAATTCAATATTAAGAATAGTGTGTCCAAAAACAGTGATTAGTAAGTATGACTCATCACATTATATCTTGGAAAAACAGCTATTAGTAGAGAGATAAAAGAGGAAACTTAAGCTGGAGAAAGTGAATTCACAACAAAACTGATCCCTATATAAGTACATTTTACAATCCTTGGTGTTAACTTGTGGCCTCAGGTGATAGGTTGCATCATATCAATGATATGTTAGTTAGGATGATGGTATCAACAGAGTGGAGACAATGAAAAAATGGTATTAGTAGGATAGAAGAGTCAGTACAATGATATCAGAGATTAAACATACCATTGCATCAGTCCATTGCAATACCATCAATAACAAGAACCATTGCAGAACTAAGCATATAGATGTCAAGTATCACTTCATTAAGGAGTACACTAAATCAGGACAAGTAAAATTCAAATACATGCCATCCACTGAAAATATCACTGATCTGTTCACAAAACCCTTATCTTGAGACACCATATGAAAACTCACAGCTTGACTGAATATCACTCAGAGTGCACCACTCCAGGGGGAGTATCAATAGAGAGTGCTACACCAGTCATGGCAAATGATTAATTTTTTATAACTTTTCATTTCATTGCAAGCCTTATACAGATATAGATATACTATGCCTGCAAAGGTACTCTTTTCCTTTCTGTCTATATATTTCCCTAGCACATAGCACCACCTCATCTGTCTACCTTGCAGTGACATTTAAGGTGGGTACAAGCAAACTTAGATCCATTGACACATACTTACAATCTATCCCTAGTACATATTGATTTACAATAGGTGAATAAATTATCTGTCCACCTTGCAGTGACATTTGAGTACATATTGATTTACAATAAGGGGTATTCAAAACATGAGGCACAGCAGGATTCAATGGCCAATGATCAAAATAAAATTTCCTCTGTAGAAGCAAGACTAGTCTTCGAATTAAAATAAGTTATTCATGGCAGAACAATGCACAGTCACAGACCTCCTAGGTATTCATATGGGGCTTGACTGATTCTATAGTAAAAAAAACAGTATTCTAACCTGATATATTTACGACTGCGGTGTTAGATGTATCTTTCGACCTCTTGTGCTGTCCCCTGCGCGACTCAGTTGGATACTCGCATTTGAAAAGACGACGAGCACATTGGCTTAGAGTAATTAACATTTAATAATTTCTATGGCTACAGGAAACACTTACTTGCAAGTTTGATCTGGGTTTGACTCTAATGGGCGACCGCACGCAATTTTGCGCTCACGACAAAAGAGGCATGCCAGACCGAGCTTTTTCCCTGTGGATGACGACGTACTTGTCTTCCCAATTCCGTAGGGAAGAGGGATACGCTTCGGAGTACCTTTTAATTTTGATGTTTTACTGTACAGTGCATCAGGAGTGACATGTTTAAGACTGTGTCTGGTCCCAGAAGCCAACGAAGGCTTATGCGCGGGTTTTTCGAGGCTCAGCCAATCGAATTCCGAGTTGAAGCCAGGTGATGTATATTTGGCTGTCCTGTCCTCCATGATTGTATGAACATTCTCGAAGGACCGTTGTTCCGCAATAAATTTATCTCCGCCAAAGGAGATCCCATTTGTGGCTTCGGAGAGGGATGACAAATATGTGAGGTTCGCAGATAACTCAGAATACGTGGACTGTTGATCCGGAAGCAGCACGACGGGTCGAACAAGAGCAGGGTGATCAATATGATCACTGGAGAATAGGGAGCTTCTGAATGAATCCTGGGGTTCGGAGTAGAATGTATCCCCTGTCGTTAACATAATATTCAATTTTCCAGTGGCTGGAGCCATCGATCGGTTCGAGGAAGTACCAATACATAACATATCAGGATAGTCCTCGTGTCCATCGTAAGTTTCAAGCACTTGGTGTTTGGTTGGAATAGCTTACTGAGTGATGTTGGCCTGAAACTACCGTTTGATTGCCTGTTTCGCCATATCTACCATCTGCTAGGCAGGAGTCGTCATGAAAGAATTCATTGCTGTAAGATGTATAATTCTCGTGATTATTCCACGAGAAGAGCTCGTTCATATTTGACGAGTATTGAGACATTCCCTATCCAGTCCATCAATGACCACAAAACGACATTTTCCTTCTATCTGCGTACCTGAGGGGTAAAGTATGTTAGCACCTCCGAAGAGAGCGAGGTCTGGTACGAGTGATCTGCCGCATGAGACAGAAAAGGTCCGCTGGACAAAGGAGTTTCAATCTGATAAGTTGTCATTTGGCAGACAAACAAAGCTGGAAGTGGATTTCACTGAACGGGAGGTACGGCGCAATGCGAAGTCGATGCAAGAAATATACGTATTTATATGCACGATACGAAGAATGACCGCTTCGACCATGAGGCTGTCAGATAAGATTTAAACTAGGTCATCAACTTCCACGAAGGAGCTCCAGTAACAACGACGTCTATTGACTTATGAAATGCAGGCGAATTTAGAAAAGACTCTCTTCATGCCAGCTATATTATTATCATGCAATACCCTAGTTTTCGAACAGTGAAAATATCAGCTGAATACATCAACATTGGATAGGTCCCTCCCCCGCGCATATGAAGAGAATATTAGCCCGAAGCATAAAAGGAAATCATAATTGAAAGAACTCTCCCTTATTGTATCAAGTTTGACTAAATCGATTCCTCGAGGCAGTATATTTGAGCACAAAATGTGCACAGCCCGAATTCAGAAGCAGGGCTACCATAAAAGAAAAAAGTCACTGTTCAGCCACCTGCTAAACACGCCGAGTCCAGTACTACCAGTTTGCGATCTCCCTGTAGCCGAAACCTTTACATGCGTTCATGTAGCTGATAAAGGCCGCCTGTACTGACAGCCAACTTACAGTCGTACTATCAATCGATATGCCACCGCCACCTCGGCGCTTGTGTAGACCTAGCAGGAATGACTTGTTAACCGGTGCTCATATATAGAAAAGTACTGTACCCTTTCATGAATCCTATCAATAACAATCCTCTGTAGTCCATATGAGCCTAATACTTACTGCTCTTTGGTGCCACATACAGGAATCACGGAGCCATGAGCCACCATTTTTGTATACCGGCATTGATGGTGGTATACAGACCGTGGCATGAGGTTCGCACTTGTGTGTCTCATACACGTACAGGGAAAACCATTGTTGTCCAGCAAGCTTTAAAGTTTAATCTCAGCAAAAAAACTGCTGTTCTCGAATCTCGTTGCTTCCTTTACAGTCTCGAAGAGCGAAATAAGAGCGAAATGTGTGGATGATGACATAATCTGACCCGGTCATAGTTTGAAACATTCATTTATTTGCAGGCTGGTGAGGGAGCAGGCGAGGACTGATCAAGTCGTGGTCACCCTGCTGAATAATAACAACAGCTACAAGATTCTTACTACATTCACCATGGTCTTCACTCAAAAGAGGCTTGATCGCACAGGTTCAAAACCCAGATGAAACAAACGGTCGGAAAACTAAATGTGGGTGCACCAACATACTATATCAATACACAGCTGATTGATCGTTCATTGTTACTTCAATGGAGCAAGCCATCGCGGAAATCACAAGGAATCTTTAGCGAACCTGTCAAGGTACATGATGATGCTCCAAACTGGTGGTGTAGCCATTTTCCCTGTCAATCGTACCTCAGAATCACGATCGACAATCAACATCGACTTTCCTCCACTCCTCACCGATTATAACCCGAGCCCAACCACAATAAGTCGAATAGCGTCCAGGTGGTGATTAGATCCTCAACAAAAGAGCATGAAGGTCAGGAATATACACACGAGCGTCAACTTAGACTACCATGCGACAGGTCAATGTGTGGAGCGGCATCAAATCGGACGGGAACGCAAGCGTCACGTAATGATAGGTATCTCGAAGGGCTTCGTAATCTGACTCCTAAGAAGACATGTTCAGCTTTCATGGACAAACGAGCGAATAAAGGTGTGTATACTCAAGGCGTCAAACAAAGACGCATACTTTATGCAGGTTCCGGTGCAACAGAAAGTATTTTCTTCACTAGACATGATCTCGAATATCGATTTTCACGAACAACGTTGAAAACATGTACTGCGTCAACTGCATATCATACAACGGCAGATGACGATATCCTAGATTGATCATATATCAGTATTGATATTCAATGCTCATAGTAGCCTGTAGAGACTAACCAAGCTCTATATTGCTCAATGGGGCACAGAAAATTGCAACAGGCTCACCCTCCTCATCACTATGGCGTCTCACGCTGATTTCAACGAATACTAGATCTAGCATCCCACCACCACCCACTTTACCAACTCCACCAACACAATCAAAAGAGATTGAAAGTGATTCTTGCCATACGGGATTAAAGTCATTCTTGATCACTTTTGTACGCTTGGATATTCGGCGACTGGAGGACGTCAAGTTTGACGGTGATGATACTAGGGGAGATGTGATTGTCCACTCGGGGATGTGCAGTGTTACTTGGATGAAAGGATCAATGGCTGAATCGTCCATGATTTCTTGACCTGAGCTATCTCGTAACCGAGGGAGCTGTTGGGCCGAAATTATCTGTGAAGCAACATAAAGCGATTGATAGATTTTCCTCATGCCCGATAGAGATCAAGGAAAATTTTACCGTGATATCGAAGAAATGTTTCGAGTAAATACCACACAATTGCTCCCCTTCCCCTCGTAAAGCCAATGGCTTCAGCACGTAACCCGAATTTCCGTTCCTTTGAAACATTGCCTGGTTTATCGTATACCCCAAATCTAAAAAGAAATTCACAACCTTGAATAAAGCGGCAATCTTTACTACGCACCAAAGGTTTGCCAGTTGATAGCTACAACTTGTGCACCAGCTGCCCAATATCGATGGGGTTCATAGTTCGATGAATTTACTCTGGATCCTTTTGGATAAATCCGGACGAGATTCTTTTGGGTATGTTTGATCAACTCTCTCAACCCTCCCTGTCCCATTTCGTCACCACCTACGCTTGATTCACCTCCAATATCGGTTCCAGAATCCATGCTTGTACGAGATAATGCACGTGTTTTGATAAGTCGGTTTATCGAGGTCTCAGATAACGAAAATATATGTTCCGGAGAATATACCACACCCGAATGAGCACCTATCCCAAGACACTTGACTCCGACAGCGTAAACAAGGAGAGATACGAGTCGAGGTGACATTTTCAATTTGCCTTTGTTTTTAATCTTGTCAGGTAAAGGGGAAGAAGAAAATGCATTTATATTCGCTTCGGCTTCTATGACACGAATTTCTGGCTGGGATTCCAAGGGTATCGACATGGTTGTCGGGGAACTGGTATTCAAACTTGGGATTGGTATATGACCAGGGACATGAGGTATTGTAATCGCTGGAGGACTGGCACTAATGTTTGCTATTTGACCAGGAGTTTCGATGGCGTTATTTGTCGTATTCGTCTTCTTTCTGCGGCCTCGAAATTTTTTCCACTTTGACTTTAAATCTTTCAGTTCATCGCGTAACCCTTTACCGCCATTGCTCCCCTCGCCTTCATCAACTGACGAGCTATTCTCTGAAGAAGAGCAGATAAGGGCTCGAAGAGAGGAAACTGTATCTTCATAATGAGGTATTGATTGTTGTTGCTGGGGGAGACGCTCCAATTGACGGTTGAGTCGAGCCTTCCGTTCTGTGAGTTCGGCTATTACATCTTTATTTTTCGCCTGATCCAAATCGCTCAAAATTCAAGAATACAGAAGAGAAAGGCACACCTTCAATAGAATTTTGAATCTCAACTGTTCCGGACTCGGCAACTTGTCCAACTGCAACCGTTCCCGCTCGATCGGTACCATCACAAGCCTCTCGCTAAACTCCTCCATCATAACATCAGCCATCGTGTCTTGCTGTTTCACATTCAAATGTAGTTCTGCAGATATTATGACGGGATAAGGAGATGTAACGAATGCGTATTTGTTTATCGCTTGGCAGATGTCTCGGAGAGAAACTTTCGATGTGAATGTTCTGCCATGGTAGATCATTGGTTCGTTATCCCCGTCGTATATGTCAACTATATCGTATTTGAGATTGAATGGGAAAGAAAAAGGACACGTACGTTCGACCGTTCGACAGCTATGTAGTAGGGCCCGGATATACCCTTCAATGGTACTCACACCGACAAGCTGGTGGCCTACGAGATACGTGTTGTGTGATGAAGAAATATAATAATCAGAAAGTGGTCGGGTCATATTATGCCAGACACCTTTTCCATATTCAGAGAAAACGGCATTGTCGGGGGAAAGGAGGAAGGAAGAGAATTGATCCAAGGTGATGAAAAGATTGTCGGTGAGCGTGGTGGCATGAGTATGTTTCAGAAAGATAGATTGAAGTTCTGAGTCAGGAAAGGATACCTGAAGGGAACTAAGCGATAAGCGTGAATGAAAAGAATGAGAACGAACCTTCTGAGTTTCAATCATGAACTTCTTGAAAACCACATAGTCGAATCTCTCACGCTCGGACTTGATGCCTTCGTATATAGCATCTATCTCAGGACGATACTTGAGGGTCTTGACGAAACGCTGGAAACCTTGAAAATCTAAATAACCTCGTTTCTCAGCATCGGCGGTCTGAAATGTCAAGTTCATGTCATTTCTCACAAATCAAAGCGCTGAACTCACATGAAAAAGTTTCTGAAGTTCTGCACATGATAGGTTCACATTTAGTCTCTTGCAGAGCTCAAGCACCTCCGCAAATACAAGTTGGTTCTCGTCCTTGCCAGCGCCTTTCCAATACTGGCGTTCCCAAATTGTCTGCCTCAAGTCAAACTGACCAAGACCAACCATCAAGCCCTGCCTGATAGCATACAGTTTTCTGAGCGAGGCTTGCCACTGTTTGAGAACATCTTGAGTATCAGCAACCATATGGAGCATCTTGTACGATCCATCAACGATGTAGATGATGGTCATCCAACGATATAGCCACTCCTCTGGCTTTCTAAAACGCTGGCGGTCATATTCTGTAGATTGACCTGTACGTATTTCTTTGATTGTTTCGATAGGAACTAGCCAAAAGTAAGTCTGGCAACTGATCGCCTGAACAACAGGATACGAACCGACCCCACGTTTACTGGACTGGTATGATATTATACCAGCATCTGGGTTGAGCTTAAATACAACACGTTTTTCTTTCTTATCAGAGACTTTGAGCATCTCCATTCCTTGCTGGAGGGCGTCCGGGACCGAGAGATCTGTGCCATCGGCTGTGATGGACCCGGGAAGTGAACCACTGACAGACGAAGGGCTCGAATTTCCAGCAATCCGAGCGGAGATATGTTTAGCTTGCTTAGAAACTGCACCCTTCGCCTTGTGCATGGTAACAATTTGTCGACCACTGTAGTTATCTATTCATCATGTCATGCGCTCCTTAACTTGGTTTAGCTTTTCCCACGGTTACTATACGGAGAGCCCTGAGCTCTTGTGTTCACTTCCTTTCAGCAAGTCGACCTCGCACCGCTAACCTATTGGACTACCTTGATTTATAGCTCAATATAACGATCTAAGTATGTCAAAAATGCCTTCAGCGCCAACTTTTAACTATAATCGAGCCTAGGGAACTCGTACGATTCGGAAGGTGGGGGAGAAGTGACTGTAGGAATACAGACAGCACTTTGCGCCTGTACCGAGTTTCCGTGGCTCGCCGATGCGAAGGATGGACCTGTCTGATTGGATGAGAATCCTGGCCGCTGAGGTTTTAAATGCTCAAACGATCGGGCCCATTGCAAGTTTTGCGCTGAGTACAGATCCTTCAAATGAAGCCCTTGTGTCCTCGTCGACAGTGTCTAAAAATGATTAGTTCTTTCTGGTGTCGAGCATGACGCCGTAGATTCACCCACTCAAGAAAGGGATCGCTCCTCGCATCTGGAGTCCTCCGATGCTAATACTTGCAAGCTGGGGACCAAGGGTTCTCAGCGAAGATTTTCGCGGGCCTCATCCATGGAGTTGAAGAGATGACTTAAATTATTGAAAAAATTGCGTGTAGGCATGTTTCAGAAAGTGTTGAAGGCTATCTACGTCTTTCCTGATTTTTGACAATTAATCCATTACGAGCAACTTGACGAATTTTCGAAAATTGGACCATCTCATCAGACCTCATCCTTCTCACAGATATAGCGCCCAGGGGAATGGTCTCCGCAGTCATCCATGACACCATCAAAATCCGCATGCGAATCTCCTCTGGAAGCTCTGGGGGCCCAAATTCATGCTCAATGGAGGCCTTCATGCTCCGAACTCAAATGCAGGAGGTCTTGAGTTTGAGGAATGAAAATAGTTTAAATAAGTCCTCATAAGCCCAGAGGTATAGTTAATGCCAACTGCATTAGGTTTCCAAATCTAAAAATAACCTTCAGGATATCTCCTCACCCCTTGACGATTATTCAAGATATATTCTTAGTCTGAAGGTAGCTTCTCGACCTTACAAGGAAGAACTTCAGGTTCAGTGAGTGATTGTCCTTTCCCTCAATTTGGTGTGTTGATCTTTCTGCAAGGCACGATACTCTGCTATCCAGTCTACAAGAGACTATCAGCAAGTTGAACCAGGATGTAGAGGTCCTGCGGGCCACAAACGAGTTTCTTGGGAATCAGTGTGAACAGTTTCATATCTCATGCGTTGTCAGGTAGTCGCGCTTTCATTGTTACTTGAATATGCACACAGTTTTGCACAACAACACACTAGTTCATCCCATTCGCACCAAGAGTTAAAGGAAACCAGTATAAGAGAGCTGGTAGCCACTGGAAAGATTGAAATGCACGAAGCAAGTGTTGTAAGTGCATCTCGAGCCTCATTCTTTTGTTTATCTCTATTTGGTTCTAATTCTTTGCCTTCATCATTTTGCACATGTTTCTATTTTTGTTATGATTACTAAGCATGACTTTTTTGTGAGAGAATAGTTATTTGCCCTCAGTTCTGTGGATATCAGACTAAGGTGAATATTCTGTTATTATATTTTCTGTATGTTTCATTGATGTATCTAGTTGGATTGGTTTCTAGGTACACTTCAATATATTGAGTTCTGTGGATATCAGACTGAGTTGTATGTTTTTTGTTTGAATTTGTCAGACAGTGTCAAATCTCAGACTTAGATTATACTAGCTTAACCTTAACATGAAATTAGCCATATGTGAAGCAATTTTATGACAGTACAAAAATAATTATCTCACCCATTATAGAATGCCCAAGATCAGTACAAGGTTCAGACACTTGAAAATTCCTCCACCACACACTGGCAACTTGCTGTCTCTCAACTTCACTTAAGATATGCCCAGCAGGCTTTGTGCATTCTTTTATTCACCATCATCATCTTTCTTACCCATATAGAGCTAGAATGCACATGCTCTCATGATAAATGCAAGTTTTCTATTATTTGGGGGAGAACTAAAGAATCTTTCATTAACCCAGGATTGTAAGGATCTTAGTTGCGGTTGAGTGACCTTAACCTTAATCCCACTCTAAGTCAGAGTTGACAAAGAGAACTCATTAGAGTTCCCACTAATTGGCTCAGCTACTTATACACGAGTATATGTTTACAAGTATTTGCCTAACTATTTTATCCTGCACATCTCTTTTGAGTCATGATGTCCTGTGTGCATTTAATATTACATAATTATCAGAAAAGAAAAAGAAATAAAATAATCTGCCGCTACAGATCATCTAGCTTGCCTGTCGTTTTATAACACTACCCCCCTCTCAAGGGTCCTCGTCCCAAGGACTTCTTCATAGTTCATCGTATGGGTCCCTTAGGTCACCCATATCAAGGTTTTCATCCTCTAGTTCTTCTAAATACTTTCTATCTTCTTCTATCCTCCATCGATCTTCTTTGTCTTCTTCCTCATTCCACTCTTTTATCTTTTCTCCCTTGTATTCATCTTTTTCTTCCTCCATTTTCTTCAAAAATGGATTCTTGTTATATCTTGAAAATGGATTTCTTTTCCACTTTCTCCAATTCTCCTCCATTTTCTTCCAATACTCCCAATCATATTTCTTATTGCCCCATCCATAGAGCAATTTAGCAGTGTATCTTCCTGGTAACTCCCTGCTAAACACTTTCTTGTCTTCCTCGGCCTCTTGTTATCTTACTTCTTTTTCTTCCTCCCTTTGATATTCTCTCTCAAATTCTTCGACCAACTCCATTGCATTTTTCAAGTTCTCTTTACTCTCCCAAGTATCTTCCTCCACTGTATAGCCCTTCCATTGTACCAAGTATTTGTCCCATCCCCATACTTTTCTCTTGTTTATAATTTTCTCAACCTCCCATTCCTCTTCCCCTTTGATTACCACTAGTTATGGTGTTTTCTTCTTCTGCCCCTCTACTTGCGACCTGTACTGTCATACTCAACTAACATTTACTACCAGATGTATTCTGATTGTACTAGGCAGATCCAATTCTATTGCATTACTGGAAACTATAGCCTTTACTTTGTAAGGTCCTACAAAGCATTCCATGAATTTATCCATATGTTTTCCAACCATTTGGTACTTTAGATCCTTAGTGCTGAGCAGCACTAAGTTGTCCACTTTATATTCCTCTACCTCTCCTCTCTCCCTGTCTGCATACTGCTTTATCTCTTCCTGTGCTTTCTGTAGTGCTGTCTTTGCTTCCTCCTGCACATTCTTTATCCTTTCTGCAAACTTCTCTGCTCCTTCATGTTTTCCCTTCTTCCTCATCTTGAACCCCATCCTAGGATCTTGTCCACTATTTGCCTTAAAGGGCAAAACCTTGGTTCCTGCATGCACTTTGTTGTTATAGGCAAATTCCGCCATTCCTAGCCATTCCAGCCATTGCTCTTGTCGATGATCGATGAACATTCACAAGTACTGTTCAAGTTCCTGATTCATCCTTTCTGTTTGACTGTCTGTCTGTGGGTGGAATACTGTAGACAATTTTGTCTTGATCCCCAACATGCGATTCAGTTCCTTCATGATACCCGCCGCAAACTGTGGTCCTCTATCAGAGATTATACTATCTGGTAACCCATGTAGTTTCCAAATGTTATCTCTAAATAAGTGTGCTAATCCTTCTGTGCTAGTCTTTTCTGTAGTAGGTATAAAGTGTCCTATTTTTGTAAATCTATCTACTACTACTAAAATTGAATCATGTCCGTGCGCTAAAGGCAACTTTATAATGAAGTCTGCACTTATATGAGTCCACGCCTTTTCTGGAATCAAGTTTGGCATTAATTTTCCTGCCAGTGGTTGTGTTCGATTCTGTTGCGTTGGTAAGCATCGCACCCCTCCACATATTGCTTCACCTCTCTAGTGACACCTGGCCACCAGAAATTCCTTGTCACCAGTTCCATTATCTTCCACTACCCCCCATGCCCTCCTACAGGTGTATCATGATGTAGCCTGATCACCTCCACTCTTAATCTTTCATCTTTGGGGATATATACTTTCCTCTCTTTTAACATTAGGCTGTCTTCCTGACACCATTCTTTGTTTCTCAGCATTTTCACTCCTGCTTGCTTCATTTCTTCTACTGCTTTCACTACCTCATTGTCTTTTGCTTCACTTTTCCTTACTTCATTTAGTAAGTCCACTCCTTCTATAATCACTTCTGTCACTCTAATCCTTTTCACTTCTAACCACTCTTTCTTTACCAGCATCTGTTCTTCATTATCCTTATCTACTCCAACCTCCCAATCTGGCCTTCTACTTAATCTATCTGCCTTCCCCATATTACTTCCTGAAATGTGCTTCAACACAAAGTCGAACCTTGATAAGTACAAAGCCCATCTTGCTTGTCTACAATTAAGCTTCTGATTACTCATAAAGTACTCTAGGTTTTTGTGGTCTGTCCAGACTTTGAATTTACTTCTAGATCCTTCCAGGAAATGCCTCCATGCCTCCAAATAGCATATTACTGCTAACATCTCTTTGTCATGTATTTCATAGTTTCGCTTCATTTCATTTAGCAACTTAGAGATATAAGCGACTGGTCTTCATTTGTTGTCTTTGCACTTAATAGACAACACTCCTCCCATTGCGAAGTTAGAGGTGTCCACCTCTACTCTTAGTACCTTATCTAAGTCAGGTGCAACTAATAGAGGTCGACTTGTAAAGACCATTTTTAACTGCTCAAAAGCCTTCTGCTGTTCATCTCCCTACCTCCATTTCTCTTTCTTTCTCGTCAGATTGTTTAAGGGTCTAGCCAGTTTTGTGAAATCTTTCACAAATCTCCTATAGTAATTTGCCAGTCCCAAGAACTTCCTCACATCTCTGACTGTTTTAGGTGTGGGCCAGTTTAGCACTCCCGCCACCTTATCCTCCTCCATCTCAATCTTTCCCTGACCCATTACTACTCCCAGGAAATTCACCTTCTGTACCTTCCAAGCACATTTCTCTGGTTTCACGTATAGTTTATTCTCTTCTAACCTCCTCAGCACTTCCTCCACTAACTCATCATGTCCCTCCTCCGTCTCTGTTCCTATTAACACATTGTCCACAAATGCAGCTACCTTCCCTTTGTTGATCATGTCTCTTAGGATTTTGTTCATCATGCCTTGGAATGTGGCAGGCAAGTTTGTCATCCCAAAGAACATCACCACTGGTTCATACAACCCCATATGTGTAGTGAAAGCCGCCTTCCACTCATCCCCCTCTTTGATCCTCACATTGTTATATCCCCATTGTAAGTCCATTTTAATGAACACTCTCTTGTTACCCATACTATCTACTAAGTCTGTAATTAATGGTAGTAGGTAGTTGTTCTTCACTATTTGCTTGTTGAGTCTACAATAGTCCATAACCATGTGTTTCCCTCCATCCTTCTTGCCTACAAAGAACACTGGTGATGTCTGGGGTGATTTAGAAGGTCTAATATATCCCTTCTTTAAATGCTTGTCGACAAACTTCTGTACCTCTTCCTTTTCATTTTTGGAAAGAGGGTACACTCTCGCTTTACTTGCTTTGAAATTGTTGTTGAGATCTATCGCATGATCCCATACCTTTCTAACTGGCATTCTTTCTGACTCCACCTTCCCAAACACCTTTAACCACTTATGGAACCTCTTGGATACCATTTCCTCCACCTTTCTATGATCTGCCTCTATCTCCTCCTCTCTTCCCCAGTCTTCTTTCTCATCCACAGCCCATTGTACAATTTTTTTCTTGTCCTCTCTGATCTCTTTCTTCCCTTTTATTCTTACTGCTTTTCCACATAGTGGTGGACATCTCATCATCCTCACTTCCTCTTTCTCCTAGTCTATCTCAGGGTTATGGGCTGCTAGCCATGGCATGCCCAGAATCACATCTGTCTTCTCCAATTCACAAACATCCATCCGTACTCTTTCCACATGTCCTTTGTAGAACATGTTCACTTCCACTTCATGCGTTATTGCACCTCCACTGTTACTGGTGCCATCTACATTTCTCACTTGCAAAAATCGATCCAATTTAATCAACCTGTATCCTCCCTTTTGAGCCAAACTTTTGTTCATAAACATCTCTGTTGCCCTACTATCTAACAATGCTTTCACTGTTCTTCCCTCATATGTATCTATCTTTTTGATACCCACCATCATTCATACTTCTCTTAGAGGCTTAAATGTTCACCTCACTTCTCTTGCTTCCCCCTTCTGCACTGCCTTCTGATTAACAGTTCCTGTTACCCTCCTTGGATCAGTGATTCCAGCCCTCTCCTTCTGGGCCCTAAGCACTATCCGTTCCATCTCCCCACCCCAGTTCCACCACAGCATTTTCTTTCCTGTCCTACATGGCGGATAGAAAATCTCCCCTTTCTCATTTCTCTCCACTCTTTCCTTTACCGCATCTCTCACGTCACACACATTACACACCACTCTTTCTGCTCTTCCACTTTGCGCCTCCCTTTCTCTCTACTCCTTTGCTTCTCTGCAACTTTCACACCACATATGTAACAGTTGCCTTTTACTCAGGAACCCTTGTCCATGGTTCTCCTGAGTCTTGGTGCCCTTATAGTTGCATCCATGACACTCCACAAAGGTCACCACTTCTTTCCACATTGTCCATCCTTCCATGCTCATCCTGACTCCTTTTGGGGGTAATCCTTTTGTACCAGAGTGCAACTTCACCTTCTCCCAGACCTTCTGTGGAGGTGCCACTTCCTTATTTCTACTCCTCTTGCTCTTCCTGGGATACTCCCACTTCTTGTGTCCCTTTTCTCCACATGCAAAGCATCTCACTCCTACTGCTTCTATTACTTTCTGCCTCCTTACTTCTCTTACCCCACACTGCATTACTTGACTCCCCAACACTTCAAACTTATTTCCTGCTACTCTCTTCTTCTTCTGCTCTTTCCCACTTCTACAGTTCTGGGCGAGGTGCCCAAACTTCCTATATTACCTACATAGCTTCCTTTCTCTTTCTTCCAATTCTGCCCTTAATTTGGCAAGGGCATGCCTTTGGTTGAGCATGTCACTCATGAGTTGGTTGTACACTTCTAAGGACATGGTGTTTTGTACTTAGAAGGACAGATTGTTGTAACACAAAAAAGTTTGTATATTGTTTGAGGGACTCGTCGTATTCTTCTCCTGTCTCACTTGTATGTCTGTTGGGGCACAAGGTCTTCACCCAGCCAGGTGCCTACTGCCGTACTGACTAATGCCCTAATATTAGGGTAGACTATCACTTCACAGAGAAGATCCCTACTCTAAGTAGCCTCCTAAAGAGCGACTACTATTCTTCTGCATAGACTGATCACAATGGATTAGTAGCACAAAGTTGTTATGACAAAAAGGATACAAGTATTCTACAAAGACTCAATTGCAAGGTCTGATCTGGGCTTGTCATAAACTTCATTTGGCCATAACTCCACAGATACTTGCACGATTCACACGGTCTAAGATGCGTCGGAAAGCCCTCAAGAAGACCTTTCGAACGATGCCCAAAACATGTCAAAGCAATCAGTACTCATCGAGATATCAGTTAATCAATGCTGGACACTGATCGGCAGATATCTCGGGAACCGCCGAATGTGGACGTTCACTTCCACATGTACATGGAAGCTCTCTTCAATACGCTTCTGACAACCATAAATAGACCTTAGAGCAATAAGATCCTATGGAGATACAAGGACCTCAAGGTTTGGCATGACACTGATCTATTACCCATAGATGCACATCAATCCTTGAATACAACAAGGACAGCCCCTTATATGGTTAAGTTATCACTATTCTGGACACAA
>Ga0153967_100375_pt1 | contig 19003 bp, 10 predicted proteins | sample TSFL051MetaG_FD_104688 | JGI IMG/M metagenome (GOLD analysis project Ga0153967, IMG submission 104688) | Attine ant fungus gardens microbial communities from Florida, USA - TSFL051 MetaG | ecosystem: Host-associated > Fungi > Mycelium > Unclassified | place: USA: Florida, Paynes | collected...
ACGCCAAAATGTCCAAGACTTAGGGGCGAAACAGGCAGCTAGCCTGCTAGATTGAAAGTACTTAGCCAAGGGGGGTCGAGACCAGGCCAAGGGCAAGGGCCTAAAGTATCGAAAAAGGCAAGGTTTAAGCCAAGCCATCTCATACAAAAAGTCTGACTATTTGTCTTGCTCTTCCATTAGCGGTGCCGCCGTGCTTTATATTTTCATGCCTTCCAAGCGGTCGAATTGAATTGGTCGCATCTGCCTTCCCGTTTAGTGAATCTCTAAGGGGCTTAATTAATCCAATCTCTCAATCGGTTGGTCAAATGCATTGACATTGGCGCATTCGATTTATTCTTTTCCAAAAGTGGGTTCAAATCCTATTACATTAATCTCACTTTATCTCCCCTACTGGTGCTGCTTCCTCCGATCAAGAGTTAGGGGCGGCGCTACTAGACCAACGGTTACCGGCTCAATGAGCACTCTGGGCCGTGATTGTTCGATCCGAGATCCAAACACTAGAAAGAGGGAAGAGCGGGGACACAACTATATTATATACGCAATTAAGGCATCAGGAAGAAAGTAGTAGGTTGCCTTTCATTGAGCTAGCGATGCGCGCTGGCGTGGTGGATCTCCTTCCCTTCTGTGTAGGTAGGGGGCTGGCTGGCCATTCCTCCTCGCGCCATCAACGAGCGCCTTCTTGTATCACAGGCAGTGTCGTCTTTCAAGCCAGAGACCCCTGTCGCTGGTTATGTAAGATAATATGATCTCGTTATATAAGAGAATTCGTGTTGCTTTCTTTTAGCACCCGATGTTAACAACCGATATATCCGCTGCGTGATATCCGCTCTGTTGTTAGCTGTTGTAGCTGTGACTGTAGCGAGGCTTCGCCGATTGAGAATACCCCACCGAGTTGACTACACGTAACTCTCTCTCTGTAGGCCCAGCAAACGGGGCGCTTAGTCAATTCAACTCTCTATTCAGTAGGCCAAGACAACTCAACAACCACTGAACGTACTCTCGATCTTTTCATTCTCGTTCGAAGCTTGTTTTTTGTCCTGTTAGCGCCTTTGTCTGTTAGCGCCTAGTGCTTGGTATATGTCGATTTATTATCTCTGGAGATGGGGCTGATGCCATTTCGTTTCTTTTCTTAAGGATCAGCTGGCCTTTAAGATATGAAGGATCTTGGACCTCTTCAGTCTTTTCTTGGAATAGAGGTTGCACCTCGCGGTTATGTTCTATAACTGTGCTAGTATGCTCTCGATCTCATATCTCGCACTGGTCTTATCTCTGCTCGACATGCATAGACTCCTCTTTAGCTTAATGTTCAGTACTCCTCTCCTTATCAGTCAAGGTTATGTAATACTCGCTCCACTAGCTAGTAGGAAGTTAGAATAGATAGGCACTCGCAAGCCCGAAACCCACCGCTTTCTTGTTCTAGTTCTGTTTCTTTTCCAATTACTGAGCTTTCTAGGTAGTACGCTTATTAGGAGACCATAGACCATAGCGGATTTGCTAGCTAACGAGCAGCTAACAAGAGTGATAAAGCACGGAAAGAATAGTGACAAGCGTACTGCTCTGCTACGGGAATGAATGATTCAGATATAGGCTATAGGCACTTGAAGGGGAAGTAGACTCAGGACAGAGATGACGGTGGTGGTTATGAAGCCTAAAACTAGTTAGCATTAGAGGGACAAGAAAGCAGACGAGTAGGTTTGGTACCGGCTTTAAAGGATAGGGGGAAAGGCGGTTGCTTTGGCAGGGGACCAGAGGCGGGAACAGACCATGGACCAACAGGATAACTTTGAAATGGGTTTTATGGCTCGACTTATTGGCAAAAGCCTGGTTCCTGCGGGCTCGGCTTTCTGGCTGGCTATACCTATGGAGAGGCCAACTAGTGATCATAAGCTCGAGAAGAAAGAGTTCGTTCAAAAGCGAAGGTCGGAAAGAGGCAATGAAGATTGTCGATCGAAGGGCTTGCCTTGTTAACGAGCAGGTTACTGTTGTAATGTACCGCTTCCTTTTTCTTGGCATCATCTTTACTATTGACCAAAGCATAGGTCCAGGCTCTGATCGAACGGACTTGCTAAGGTTTACTTAAATAGTTGTTCTTTCTCTTTCAAAATGAATTATATAATCACAGTGGCTCTTTATCTTCAAGTCAAGTGAGAGATCGGCCATCGCCCAAAGGTGCTTTAACGAAAGCCGGTCCCCGGTGGCTAAGAACCTTTCCTCACTCTTGAAGCCTTCAAGCCATTGGATTCAGTAGAGCTCCGGGCGGTATAGTCAGTCTTCAGTGTACTCTTTCTCTCATTCATACTTTGGATAGATTTTTTTGGTGTTCAGTCTACCTTAGTACAGAATATAAATCCAATTTCTTCTCTGACACAATGCCCTTTCTTAAGAGAGAGGAGGAAAGAAAAGAAATATATAGAAAGCAAAGAAGCTTCCCGTCTTTGAATGATACGCCTGAAGCAAGGATGGTCGTGGATCCGTGATCGTAGATAAGATTTCTAGTTTTCTAACAGCACGCCTTACGACTGAGATTTCGCCGACCTAAATCTCGTAAGTAAGCAAACGTAATATCATAGTCGAACGAGCGTGCGATGTCGTTCCTTATGATGTTGGTCGCTCAATGATATCCCTATACGCCCGGTTCACCAGGTTCTACCACTACAAGACACAATTAGTCTCATAAGGGAGCAGAGCATCATTTGATCGATCGAATGGCTGGGGCTTATACTAGTCTACTATTATGAGAAACAAGTTCTTTATCAGCCTTCCTACTTTTTTAATGACTTTTACGCGAAGGCCTCATTCTTCTTCTGAATCTATCTCTCTCGCCTTTGCCCAGTCAATCCGGAAATGATAAGTTATTCTGGTGCTTTCTTTCTCCCATGCCTTTCTGTTGGTCAACAACCAACCACAACACAACTCACTCTAATTCTTCACTACTCCTACAGGCTTGACGGAGTTAAGCTGTCTGGAGGGAATCATTTTATCTCAATCAAGAATGCCTCAACTGGATAAATTCACTTATTTCACACAATTCTTCTGGTCATGCCTTTTCTTCTTTACTTTCTATATTCCCATATGCAATGATGGAGATGGAATACTTGGGATCAGCAGAATTCTAAAACTACGAAACCAACTGGTTTCACACCGGGGGAACAACATCCGGAGCAACGACCCCAACAGTTTGGAAGATATCTTGAGAAAAGGTTTTAGCACCGGTGTATCCTATATGTACTCTAGTTTATTCGAAGTATCCCAATGGTGTAACGCCGTCGACTTATTGGGAAAAAGGAGGAAAATCACTTTGATCTCTTGTTTCGGAGAAATAAGTGGCTCACGCGGAATGGAAAGAAACATATTCTATTTGATCTCGAAGTCCTCATATAGCACTTCTTCCAATCCTGGATGGGGGATCGCTTGTAAGAATGACATAATGCTAATCCATGTTCCACACGGCCAAGGAAGCATCGTTTTTTAATCTCATTATGACTTGGTCGTTCGGAAGAGATTCTTTCTCGATCAGAATAGTGGAATGAAAGGCACTACAAGAAAGATATACCCCTTTTCAAATCGCCCCGCAAAGACGGACGTTCAGAAAGGTTATCGAGATTATCAATCGCTCTTTTTAGTGGGGAGGAATAGTGCGGGAAGGGAGCAAGACCAAGCCGAGCCACTAGGAGAGTAAGCCCTTCACACGTGTCAAGTTGAATAAATGAATGCAGCCTCAACCAGAGAGATCAACCCGCGCCGCCTTTGATTTTAGGCCGCCGGCGGCGCAGAACGCACTAATCCGCGACCTGCAAGTTTTCCGAAACCGAACTGAATAGAATTGTTACTTTCCAAAAATGCTTGCTGAAAATCAAAGAAAGAAGGTCCATTTTCCCACGTAGTTCGTCGGTCAAACCAACGATTCTCTTCTCAAAGTAATAGAGAGATCTTTTTCTACTTAGACACTTCTATCAATGCAATGAAAGAACCATCCCTTCCTATTTGTTTGTCCTGTCAGATAGAAAGAAATTTAGACCCCAAAGAGCCCTTCTTTACCACTTTAGGGGGTGGGGGTGAAGGGGGGTTTACATACAACCGAGGCAAAGTGGTTTATGATTGAATCTCAGAGGCATTCTTATCATTTGGTAGATCCAAGTCCATGGCCTATTTCGGGTTCACTCGGAGCTTTGGCAACCACCGTAGGAGGTGTGATGTACATGCACCCATTTCAAGGGGGTGCAACACTTCTCAGTTTGGGCCTCATATTTATCCTATATACCATGTTCGTATGGTGGCGCGATGTTCTACGTGAATCCACGTTGGAAGGACATCATACCAAAGTCGTACAATTAGGACTTCGATATGGTTTTATTCTGTTTATCGTATCGGAGGTTATGTTCCTTTTTGCTTTTTTTTGGGCTTCTTCTCATTCTTCTTTGGCACCTGCGGTAGAGATCGGAGGTATTTGGCCCCCAAAAGGGATTTGGGTTTTAGATCCTTGGGAAATCCCTTTTCTTAATACCCCTATTCTCCTTTCATCCGGAGCTGCCGTAACTTGGGCTCATCATGCTATACTCGCGGGGAAGGAAAAACGGGCAGTTTATGCTTTAGTAGCTACCGTTTCACTGGCTCTAGTATTCACTGGCTTTCAAGGAATGGAATATTATCAAGCACCCTTCACTATTTCGGATAGTATTTATGGTTCTACCTTTTTCTTAGCAACTGGCTTTCATGGTTTTCATGTGATTATAGGTACTCTTTTCTTGATCATATGTGGTATTCGCCAATATCTTGGTCATCTGACCAAGGAGCATCACGTTGGCTTTGAAGCAGCTGCATGGTACTGGCATTTTGTAGACGTGGTTCGGTTATTCCTATTTGTCTCTATCTATTGGTGGGGAGGTATATGAAGGAACGAAAGAGTGGATTGAGGAATGAAAGCTCGAAGACAAAGAGAGCCGGGCTTTTCCAAAGAATTACTGCAGCTTTTCCACTCCCTTTGATTATCATATACAAAAAAGTCTCTTCCACTTTCCTACCAAATCTCTCTTTATTTTGGCACATAAATGAAGGGATCGAAGAGATTATGGCAGATTATGTTCACCAAGAAATGACCCGAAATTTGATCTTGGTTTATTTGAGATTGTTCCTTTTAATCGTAATCAAAGATGTTTTCTTGTCTCTCGTTTCTTTTCCGAACAAATCGAAGAACCTAATGGATCGAACTTTCACTCCGGGTGATGACTGGATCGCCCCGGCGGGGTACCTCTGACTCAGAGTGCCCTGAGAAGCGCCGCACTCCAATAACGGATCCTTTTGTAGGTGATGGGGCAGAGCGTTCCCCGGTCCCCCTTGGCAATAGTCTCGTTTATTATGTTATGCCTTGATGAGTGGGGGAGGTAGCTGAATTAGGATATCACTATTGGCAAAGACGGAGCAGGAAATTGCGATCCTAAATAAAAAATCTTAATATGGTCAATTTTGTCAGATTGATCCTTATACCTCAGCTCGGTAGTTCCGTAGCAGGTTTTTTCGGACGTTTTCTAGGATCAGAAGGAACCGCTATAATGACCACCCCAGAATTTCTCCTTCCTTTATTCGTGCTTGTTCTAATTTTAACTATAATTTATCGAATTCTACTTTCGAAAAAAAAAAAAGAGTTTTCTTCTATTATTCCTAATTTATATTTTAGTTTTCTTTTTATGTTGTCTCTTTCGCTTCTTCATTTTAGAAAAGATTGTAGCTTTTTTAGGAGTGACAACAGCCTTATCCACTTTGATTTTGAATGTTTCTTGTTCTGGATCGAATTCGAATGTCCATTCAGGCGGAGAATCCGGGGAAATAAGTCTTCCTCCCGCCCCGAGTCCTCGTCTGGTTCTACTTCTCTTGAGAATCATGCCTCAAGCTCAGAAAATACAGAAAAAGACTATTTCCCCCCTTCGTCACAATTTTCGTCCCCATCTACTTCCACGTCCACTCCCGAAAACCAATCCATTGATAGTTCTCCCAACACCGAGCAGAAGGAGAGCTTGGACTTTCTCTCGGACAAACTGCGAAGCTTTTGGAAGACTGAAATAATTAGAGCCGTACACGAAAGATTAGCAGAAATTGATCCACAAGGGAATATCGGACGGATTCGCGACGGAGAAATCGTGGATGCTTTGAGGCTCGATTCCCCCCTTCGAACGAGGCAAGAAATGGAAGACATTTTTAAAAATGTTTGGAAAAGACCATGGCCAAGTTACGAGGAGGCCGATAGAACCTCCATCTATCCCCGCATATGGGACCTTCTCGAAAAAAACAAAAGACCGGATATTTGATATAGATTTCATGAGGTAGAGGGACCTTCCACAATATAAAAGACTCCCATCAAACAGTGGCCTTGGATTATGGATGAGGAAGACCCCTAACGCGGTTGAGGGGCAGCTGACCGAAAGGAAAGCGGGTAGGCCGCCTACTCATTATTGTCAATGCCAATTGAATCAATGTTATTAGCTGTGAAGTAAAAGAAGAAAAGGTCGCCGACTGCTACTAAGAACCTAACGGAACTTTTCACAATTTTTGTTCTAAAACCACTTGTGTAGGGAGGCGCTCTTTGTTGACCTTGGGCTGTTGAACAGAGCTAAGTGAAGATACCGATAGCCCTAGATCAGATGGCCTTTCTTTCCTTCCACCTCTACTCCTACTCTAAGGCTTTCGATAGATAGATTGAGTATCCTGCTTTCCAGTTTCAAAAATGTAGGATCGAGATTAACCCCCTTATCGGACCGGACCCTCTCTTTATCTGACGCTCGCCTTTCTTCAGCTTAGCTTCTTACTCTTTACTGGTAACCTTCTTTATGCTTTTTATTGGCCTCTCCCTCTCTTGAATCTGATTGCGCTGAAGACTTGAAAGAAATTGTCGGGGAGCTTTGGCTTGCTTACTAGCTCACTCACTTGCTTGCTCGGAGAGGTTATTTACTAGTTCTTCCTATACCTATAGTTGAATGATTGGTAGGTCCTCTATGTCGTCAGTTAAGTGAGTTATTCCTAGTCCCCTGTGTGCGGACTTCTTCGCCATAGGTTTGTGTGAAACCTTTCGCCACAAGACGAGCCCTCTCGATAGAGCCATCCGCTTTGTGTTTCAGGGTATATACCCACCTGCAGCCAACCGTACGTTTGCCTCTTGGTAACGGTGACCAGTTCCCAAGTGTCGTTCTTCTTTAGAGCCTCCATTTCTTCTATTATAGCTTTCTTCCCCCGTTGATGTTGTGGGATGATTGAGGGCTTCTTCCGGTATCTTGGTGGAAGAAATCGCTGAAACGAAAGCTTTAAGGGAAGGAAGCTTGATAGGACACAAAGTGATTAATAGGGTGAGAAGTCAAATATCTCTTTTCTTTCCTCAAGGCAATAGGTAAATCCAGATCAGAAACAACAGAAGGAGGAAGAGAGGACTCGGGGAGCCCATATTCATATTGGAAAGGGTAAGGTGCTTTCCTTAGTTCTCCGTCCTTTAGATAAATCACTCTCTGAAAATAGAGTATAAGAAGTGGCTATCTTTCTTCAAGCCTACAGTTCGAATACCGCGGTTACAGTAGATAGCGTGCGGGAAGGCGGTAGGTCGTAGAATCAGTCTTGTTTCAGGATCGAGGAAAGTCGAGTGGTGAAAGTCAAGTAGTTCGGGTTAGGCTTCGGCACTTTGGAAATAAAAGTCCTTTCCGTACTTTAGGGAAAGCGGATCACGAAGAAAGTCTTTTTCTCCGTGCTCGTCAGGTGCTAGCGGAAAAATATCGTGAATTCGATTTGCTGTTCTTGTTAGCAACTCTTCGGTCATATGTCCAACTGTCCAACCAGTCTAAACTGTCCGCCCTTCTTTATCTTTCTGACTTTATTGAGAGTCTCTATTCCGGAGTGAGGTGGTCGGTCACAAGAATCTCACTCTAAACCACTTACATGAAAAACCCCTGGATCAAGAGCCGGTGTTCAGCGTGCTTTGACGAATGGAGTAATAGGTACCTTATTTCTACTCTTTTGGGGTATTTTTTGATCCGCTGCCCTGCTCCAAGACTGATACCGATTAGCTCGATTATTCCGATTCTCCTTACTTGACCAGCTCACCATCACTGAATAGCGGGCATCATGAGAATCCGTTACCATAAGTAGTGATCGAGATTTCCCATGCGACTTCCTTGCTTTCCCTTGAGACGGAAAATCTCATATATAACAAGTTTAGTTCTTTCTTCATCTTCCTTCTTTAATCGATCGAGAAACCTAAGGCCCAATAGTGCTGAGTCCCCGAGGGGATGCGAGCCGGTAACCTGTAGGCCTAAAATCCTAAAGAATAGTTTTGAAGTTAGTGAGAATTCACACTTGACTGAATGTGAAATTTTATTAGTGTTCAGTTCAATTAAATGAATCTTCAGTTACGTACGGAAAGTTCTTTCTGAAGCACGCACGGATTCAAAAGGAATCTATTCTCTATATGAGATGCGGCTGAGACCGAGGATTGATCCGAGAGAATTAGACTAGCTTATCTGAGTTGAATGAAGCAGGAATAGTTCCGTTAGGTCTAATCCTGAGGAGTGAGTCTAGTGCTTCGCTTGATGGAAGCACTAGGGGATTTCAATGCCTTAGTTCTTCCCTGCTTTATAGAATGGGAGCTTCGAAGAAAACTAGACTGCGCTCCTGCAATTCAATGATCTCTGTGACTTGGCTGTCAAGATCATGGGTGAGATGGTTCGTGGAGGGCCCCCTTCGTTTGAATTCTTCCACGACGTTCCTATCAACCTTGTCATCCCCCTTGCAGTAGGCTTTAACACTTTATAACACAAAAAAGCAAGAAAAGTCGGTCGGTTCGTTCGGACTTTTTTGGTCCCATTCCGAAGTCTTTTGCTCAACGAGCTTTGCGATAAGAGAGTTCCTATTGACTTGGTGATAAGGCTGAAGGCGCCTTAAGCGAGCCTTCCACTACTGGGCTCGTTCTTAGGTTTTTTTTCTCTCTCGATCGCCACGGTAGTTTACGCGGCAGCCGGGTCGGCTCTTTCAGAGCTGATGTCCTTTTCAGAAGCGAAATCCATTGATTGTCGCCCTGGGATTGAGCAAAGCACTGCTTTCGTTTACACCTATTTTGGTTATAGCCTGGTCATTGTGTGCGATCGTTTAGTCCGGGAGGAGTGAACTAACAGATAGTCCAAGGCGACCTCGTCCTCGCGAAAGACTTCATCTTTTTCTACGATAGTGGGTATATACCAAAGAGGAAGTACCCACAGTCTAGGATGCCTTTTTTAGATACCACCCAGGCACAGAATCCGAAATAACCATCAGGAGTAGGGGAAGGATGTCTATCTAATTAACAGAGTAAAGCGGTATAAGGGCTTAGTGCTCCGAGGAGGGGCTTACGGTGTTCTCGAATGTGCTGTTGCTGCAAGAGAATCCGCAGCTATTGAATCCGGTCTTTCGGAATCGAATGCACATGAATAGGGCTGTTAACCTTACTTGACTTATGGCTAGCTTTCCCGTGGCGAGTTAGTCCAATGCTATTGAATTCGCTCTGAGGGAGGGAATGATTGGACAAATCAAATCATGTTTTCGCCCTGTGAGGGAGATTTCCGACATTCAACTTGCGGAATGGAATAAAGGCTGTAAAAGAACTGGGGGATAAAGGCTGGTGCGTACGTTCACATAGCTTTTTGTCTCACGACCCGACGGGTTCAAGAGGGAGATCGACCGGAAACGATGACTTCACCTTTCATTCTTTTTATTCCTTCCCAACGACTGATTCATGCCCAACCTTTATGGCTTCCCCATTTCTTGCCACCATAGACGAGACTCCCGATTCTGCCTATCCTCGCCTAGTTGAGGGGAGGGAATCACGGAGAAGCGTTCAAGCCGCAGTAGGAGATGAAATCAACTCTTTGGTGTCGGGAGGGGGAAGGGAGATAGAAAATGAGAATTCACCGAAAGAGGATACAGTGCCAAATAGGCTATGGCATAGAGGTCAACCCTCAACAAGGGACAGAAGCGGGTCTGGTTCATGAGTACGTGCTTCTTCCTCTGAGCTACCAAGCTCTGTCTGCCCAGGTGTAGAAGTGCCATAGACTGACATCAAAACATGTCTTGAGTCCAAAGAGAGGCGATCTTTTGGAATGTGTTCCCGATATCGGTACGACATATGAATTAGAGGAGTTTATGAACGCGTATCCGAGCCTTACGGAGAGAGTTGACCCTCTTGTCTGGTCCGTGCTTGTCTTGCTTGATTGATTGGCTTACCCGTGCCATATTCTCTATGGGAAGATTCTCCTTCTTTTGCACCTTTGGGTCATAGAAGAATAAGGAGCTGTGTGGTATCCGTAGTTTATTGAGAGAATTGTCGAGTTAGAAGAACTGGAGAGGGGGAACTAGCACGAAGAAGAATGCTCGGCGCTCCGTCAAGTGGGCCCCTCTCATTTAGGAAGAGAAGTGGGATATCGCTAAATTGAGTATACCTGACGAAATATCAATTCCGATTGAATGGACAGATGTCTGCTTTCAAAAGTCAGTAAGGCACTTGGAGAAAGGGCATGCCCCTAATCGGATTGAGGGACAGACTGCACGGAATCAACTGTGATCGAATAAGCTCTTTTGAGGTCTAGAAGCAAGGTACTGATTGGGGAAGTAACTGAACTGACTGAATCCCTTAGGTATTCGAAGAGCAGAAGGCTTACTAAGGAAAGCAAATGACATAGTGAAAGAGTAGGCAGAGAATGCCATGGTTGTTGTTCAAGAATAAGCCGTTGTCAGACTAGCAATTGAATTAACTGCTATTGAATTCCTAACCGCTGCAAAAGACAAGAAGGACGTAACCGGTGTTAAAGTTAGAAGGGTAAGAGCTCTCGTAGTCGTAGCCGCTCTTGGGACTGATTCCTTTCGTGCCCTCGACTTTATGGGGCAGAGTAGTTGTTGGGTCAGCATCGGCTGAACGAGATGCTTTGTACCTCCGGGGAAGAAAGCATATTTGAGGACGGGTCGGAGCAGGACGAGGTACCGCCTTCCCTCTTTCCTTGCTCGTATGGCCAGCCACTAGATGGCTAGGATCGGGAACGGATCGATTCGGAGATGGAAATAGATATGGCGAAGAGGAGTAGCACCCGGTGGTACAGATGGTTCTGCAGACGGGAGTTCGCAGATATTGGGTCACTGCTACCAGCTGCTTGCCCAGAGGGATGTGGATTTGCTGTCCTCTGCTAGGATGCCGCTAGGGGAGAAATAGATGCTTCTGAGTTCCTTGTTCCGGTCCTTGGATCAAATAGGTTCTTTGCCGGCTCGTACTCCCTTCCATCAGTTGGGGTCACGAGGCAAGCCATTGGAAGGAGTAGTTCCGCATTTCAGTCTAATTCCGTTCCGTCAGGGGAATCACTCGGTCAAGTACTGGTTCATAGCTTCCGTCATTCGATGGATCGGATCCAGTACGAGCGCCCATTACTTGGTGCTTGGCTAGCAGCAGAAGCTGGGGCTTGAACGAAGAGATTTCAATCAACGATATGGCTGCCTTTGGATGACTGATCAACACCTGGTACTGACGAGATAGCCCCGTGCTTTCGTAATCCTTTCTTTGAGTCAGTCCGCCCTCGGTTGGGTTGAAAGAGTGGGTTCCCCTTCTTTCTCGTGAGCTCGTGTCAAATATAAAGACAAAAGGGGACTCTATCCTACTCTGAGTTTCATAATAGGTATTTCACACTCGCCGACACAGAGAGTGAAATCATGAGGAAATCCGATCCCACGACGTCGGTCATTCCTTCTTTTTGGATTGCGTAAATCGCGTATTTTGAAGCCAAAAATGCGATGTTTTCAAAAGGATTCTACTTTTGATTGAACTAACCGGTCGAAAAGGTCAAGTCAAGAATCATTCCACCCGACGAAATCTTCGTCGAAAGAGGTCAAGCAAGGAGTCATTGCAAGGGAAGTGGGCATTTGGGCTGAGCTACGAAGTTGGGCATTCCTTCTGGAATAGAGTACGCCTCCCCGGTTCGCTTCTCCTTTAGATTCTGATTTGAACATTGTAGAATATGATGTAGTGGAGTACGCGCACCGAGGCCTCAAAGGGTAAAGGAAGGTCTCAGTCGAAAGCCCGGATTCATTCCAACCAAGTGGATTGGACATACCCATCCCTGGTGAAGGTTTTTATTCCTTGTCACCGCCTAACGCCGCCTCTTTAGTTGATTTGTCCTACCGCGTACTGTCTCTCGTCAGAGCAGGCAGCTTGTGTGGCGCCTGTGTCATTAACTTCTTTTCATCGTCGAGATCTTCCCCCAGTCCGCTATCTCCTGACACCAGGAATGAATCTAGTCCGGCCTTCACCTTCCCCTCTGTCGCTCCTTTGTTGATGCCACTAAGCGGTCTACCGTTTACCTTTCCAGGTCTTCCAGCTCGACAAGGTGGTTTGCTTTCCCGTCATGCCTTCCCGATTTATTATAAGTAGATCGGCTAATTTCTCGTGGAGCTAAGCTAAAAGGGGTGGTTTGTTTTGTTAGGCTATGCCTTTTTCCAACTGCGAGTGTTTAGTTAATCTGGGTTGCCAACCCGACGGGTTATCTGCCTACAAGAAAGAAGGGTAAACTTCTGGATAATGAAACCTCCGACCTCTTTCTGGCTGGTGAGCTCCTCTAAAGCTAAGTCAAGACTAAGGCGACTAGCTCTCAAAGTGAGTTGGCTTCCGAGCCTAGTAGCGCTAGTAGGAGGGAAGGGCGTCTAGCCATATCGAAAAGAACCATCGGACTCTACTCTAGTTCTCTCGTCCAGAGCTAAGCTCTTCTTCTTGGCGAACTCGCGAATTCGTATCTGAGCTTCATCTCGGCTAGCCAATATTCCCCCTTTTGGTAAGTAGGAATCCACGGGCCCGTCAGTGGTATAATAAGGGCTGCTTCCTCAGTCGCCATTTTTGATTGCCCAAAAGCGGGATCCCTTAGGTGACTGGTAGCTCGGCTCTCAAAGTGAGTTGTCTTCCCTGCCCGCCATGCCAGACGGACCTAGTCTCTTACACAATCAGGTAAAGTCAGGACTGGTCTAAGGCAGTCCTAACCCCTCGCCTGGTAATCTTTCGGAAAGGTTGCTTCCGTTTCCTCTTCTTCGAGTTGACTAAAGTGGTGCGCCTTCGCTCCATTCCAAAGTAATAGGATCCGTCCTTTCGGAATCCTGTATCGAAGGAAGTCATCGTTCTTCCTAGACCTATTTTACTAGCCTATATCTACTCGATTTTAGTCACTGACTGATTTGCATGAGATGCCTCACACTCTTTCTTTTTCTAGACGGAAATGGCAATAGAATAGATATACTGATTGAGTCCCTCCGGTATGCCCCTATTTGAGGATCTCGACTAGCGAGCCTATTGAACACTAGCCGAATCCTATATTGGGGAAACCATTCCCTATCTTGGGGTAGAACTCAGACTTGAAATCCCGATTCTTACCTGGAGGAGATGACCCAATGAATGCCTATAGGAGATAGGATAGAACAATGCGGACCTTAGCTGAGGACGTTATCCCTCCTCCTATCGCCGCTCTTTCAATACGGGATAGTCAAAGGCACCCTATTTATGGAACTACAAGACCAATAAAGGTATCACGCTTAGTGCCTGGAACAAAGTAACCCCCTGGGGGAAGAATCCGGGGACAAAACGAAAGGAAAGCAGAGGGAAAGAGTTCATCTTTTCATACTGGGACAGGAATGCCAGATCCAGAGAAGAGGGGCTTCCCATTATACAAGGTCCTCACTTTCGGATAAATAGCCCCCCATTCTGTTAGAAACCTATTATATGAATAAAGAAGTTGTTGACTCAGATGTCTTGCCCCACTTCTATTGCTAGTTCCCTCAGTCAGAGAGGTCTATTGGCATCTTGTATAATGGGCGTGCGAATTCGCCAAACGGTTCATGATTTAGGGAGTCTGTGTAGATGCCTCACCGGTGTCTAGGCGACTACTCTTGATGAGCCGATCTACCTTGGGTCTTGCCACTATCAAGGAGGCGTACAATCTTCCTATGAGGAGACATGTTTAATTCATAAAGACTGAAACCGATCCGCCAATAACCTAAGGATGACAAAGGGCTGGCCGAATAAAAGAATTCCAGTCCTTCGGCCTTCCCTTTAATTGCTTCAAAGCTGTCGAGGGAATTGAAAAGAATAAGAAGATATTTTTGGTTCCTACTAAGGCCCTATATTCCGAATAAAAACCGATCTTCGCGACAGAGAACAAGACAGCAAGCGAGCGTACCTTCAATCTATCTTTCCTGTTCACATACAGAAGAGCCTTTCAAAAGGTTGTAGATATCATGAACGCGAGGTCCGAACGACTCATAGGGCTACGAATCCCGTAGCCTCTTCTGACTTGCGCGAAGAAGTGGTGTTCTTCGTTATTCAAATCACTATTAAAAGGAACAATCTCAAATAGACCAAGATCCAATTCCAAAGCAGGTAAGAAAGACAGAAACCTCTCACAACCCTGGAACTAGAACAGAAGCCTCCGGTATAACTAAGGTATGTACTTATAAGCATATGACAGGTATCAGAGAGTTTCCCTCGACTTCTTTTTCCAGGTAGAGAGAAACCTTCTCTCTAATGCTGCTTGCATTTCACCTATACCCTTTCATTTCGTCAACAAATCTACCTTCCCCGCGCACTAGTGGAACTAACTCCTTTCTTCTGTTCTGGATAGTCGTGTAAGCGCTTTCCTTACTCAATAGGGGCTAGTGCTGGTTCGAGTCAAGAAAAACAATGGGAAAATCCATATGTGCATTGACTTACCCGATCTAAGCATTCCCCTAGGATGAGTTCCCGCTACCGCCCATTTTTGTCTAAAGCCTACAGCTGATCTACGACCACCCTTGCTTGTTTCCTATCAATCCAATTCGAAAGGGCAATCCTGCTTTCGAGCCGGTTGGTTGCCCTATAGTTAAGGTGCGCTAGCCCGCGCGCGGGAGCCTTCTTTTTAAGCTGGTGTCTGAGCCGGGTGAAGAAGTCAATATAGATGAAGCAAAGCAGTCGTTTATGCAGTTGTTGCTCCTGCTTATTTGCCACTTGGTTAACTACCACCCCCTCAAGATCCACCAACGACTGGCTCTTACCCACCAACAAAGCGAGCCACCTCGCCCGCAAAGAGCCCAAATGTGCTATAGAAATAGCGCGCCAGGCACAAATTTAGTTAGCCATAGCGAGACCAAACGAGACTAAGAAGCCACAGGTTCACTCACCTCCTGAGTATTGATCTTCGACTCCGTCCCTAGAAACGGAGTGTTCTTTTTTCACCGGGCCAGCCCGACCCACATTACTCGCTTCTCTAGATTATTAGTACTCTCATGGCTAGGCAACCTTTCGCCCCGTACCGATGCGATTGGACACCGCGCATCTCGACCAGCTCGTTCCAGCGCAGCGAACACTGACTTTGAGGAGAAATCCTTTCCTGAATGATGATCGGTGATCATAGGAATAAGCAGCTTACTGCGAATGCTTTCTATTCAATCTTCTTTCTATGGCTCAAACCAAAGAACAACCCATTGCTCTGTTGGAACAAACCCTTGTTCTGGATGGTGGATTGAGGAAATAGATCTACGATGTGGTGACGCTCCAGCCCACTTTGGGATAAATAAGGAATGATGGATTCCTAGGAAAGCTAGCGCATTTAAAGTCTAGCTATAGGGTGGTGGGCGGAGAAGGAAGAGCTGTGACATACGTCATTTTCAAACCAAAAGTCTGACTTTTAGCTGAAAGCGGATGGATGATGTAGTGTCTTTTCAACAAGAAGAAATTCATTCCGGGAACGAGTTCCAAAAGGGGCTGGCGGCCGGTTGAGAGAGGATCTCAAGCTTAACGAGCCATGCGCGCTCACGTGAAGCAAGGCAACATTGCATGCTGCTTTTCACGCGCGAGAACAGAGATCAAAACGTTGACGAACCGAGGAGTTCACCGTTGAGAGCCTTGCGGGGCTGGTGGACCGGTAACCGTTTAGCTGAGATCCATTCTAGCGCGCGTTGAGCGGTATGCAATAGTAGCTTTGTGGCGGGCAAGGTCAATTTCATAATAGAGTCTAGCCCATAGGAAATGATTGAACGAAAACATTGATTTGACGCCGATAGGTTGTAAACCCCTTTGGCTCGAATAGCGCTAAATTCGCTCTGGAATCGTCAGTAAAGTAAGCCAATGACCAAACTCCACAGTTTCATCCGCCGAAGAATTCGCATCTGGAGATGCATCAGAAGAATCGTTTGCATAGGCTACTAACGCCAAAGAAAAGTTCTTAATAACTATTGTCATCAGTTGATTAGCAGGAGCTAGCTAGAATAGCCCTTGCCTATGGGCTTGGAAAAGTAGGGTCAGGCCCCAAGTCTTCAGTCTGATTCTAAGATACTTGAAACCAATTCAATCCAAACTTTACCGAAAGAACAGGTACATAATGATAATACGCATCTCCATCAGCACCCGAATCCCCGTCAGGTTTCCCATCCCCAGCCTCAGCATCCCCATAAAACAAAGGAAGCAAGCCTTGTTTGTGGATCCGGGTAAGGATTCTTGAACAGAGGCACCATCAAAATGAACATACGAATCGGCAGAAGCCGACGATACAAGAGATTCATCAACAAAGGAGATTAACTCGGGCAGGTAAGGCAGTGAAGAGAGGGTCCTTCTCACGAATCTCCAGCCACTTTTCCCGTTTCACCCGAAACTACGGATGGAGATCTCTCGAATCCGGATCCCTCTGCATCTGAATAAGTTATTTCTTCAGTCTCAATCTCTGAATCCTATGAATCATAGGCGGCATTCGAATCCGTCTCATAAAAATCCTCTGCCTAATGAAAGTCAGAATAATAGGCTGAAGAATAGGTATCAAAATCCAAAGTCTGAAGCTGAGTAATGAAAGAAAGTTTATGAGGTTATAAGTCTGACTTAGAGGACTCTGAATATGTGGAGTAGTGAGCCGATCCCGCTTTTCGCGGTTTTGATCGTTCTTCTAAGCGCCTGCAAACGAAGAGACCAAGCCTAGCTTCTGCGAACGATTCGGTGGAAAATTATTCGTTTGATTCGGCTTATGACTCCACGGAGGATTCCTAGTCTGCTTACTTCCCCACTGCCCATGGCTAAAGAAAAAGCACTTTGGCTATCACAAAAGACCATGCACAGGTTCATTCTGCTGCAAGTGCTTTAAACGAAACCCTTTTTCTTCCCCTATCCCGTTTTTTCATTCGAAAGACGAGATTCCCTTTCTCTCGATCTCCTACGTATGGAGGAATTAAGGGGAAAGTTTCGCCTTTCTTATCTGAAGTACCCATTCCCGGGTCAGGAGCTATGTACCAGTGCCTTCCCGTAATTGATGGAGGAGCTTTCCACCTGTCTGAGGTAGCTTTTTAGTCGACTTTTGAGAAAAGGGAAGCACCGTCGGAAGTCATGTGATTTGTGGCTCCAGTGTCTCTGGATACCACCAGTTTCAATTATGGGACTCTCGAAAGCTAAGGTATTGACTTCTGCTCCCGGGTGCAGCTCTTATTACGTTTAGGGCATTGTCCCGGGGAGTGGCATCCTTAGAGGACTTACTTCCCTGCCTCCTTCACTTGTTTTTCACGTGAGTGACCAAAGTGAAAAAGAATTCATTCTTTTAGGGGTTCGGAGATTGGAGTTTTAGCCTTTCCTTTCGAGGAAGCTTACTAAGCCTAAAAATCATTCTATTCCGCTTTCTTTTTCTCGTCTCGTAGTAAGCTTCATCTTAATTCCGGCTTGTGAAAAGAGCTTCTCTTTGGCTCGTTCTTGGGGTTTGATTCGTAAATCCCAAGCCCAGAGAAGGAGTCAATCTCTTATACTGGCTCGTTACGTATACTGAACTCGCTCCTTCCTTCTTTGGCCTACAAAAACCATTCCGCACCAGAAGTTTTGAGTTCAGTCCCCTTCCACAAAAAGGATCTGAGGATCTGTTCCACTTGCTTAACAACACCCTTAGGCGAATAGAAAAAAGAACAACATTTACCACGGCGTAGGAGAGAGCTTTGCAAGTCCAGCTTTTCCCACAGTTTTCTCAACTAGGATGGATTTTTGAGTCTGGAAGAAATTAAGGGAACTCCCAAATACCTGACTGGTAAAGCGCCTTCCCTATACCCCAAGGAAGCAATCAATTGGTTCTTCACACTCGGAGCTACCCCACAGGTCAAAATGTTGCTCTTATCCGGGTTAGGAGCGAGGCCGGACATCTCCTTGAAGGAGTTAAGACACTCCAACATGAGGGAGATAGAGAAAGTGGTAGTAGTGAAACATTCCATGATCCACTGAACAAAAGCTTCAGGAAAGCCACTGGCCTTGAGAACCCCTCGGATGAAATCACAGCGAACCCTATCGTAAGCTTTCATGAGACCCACTTTCAGTGCGCATCGGGGCGTACCAGTATTCCGATGGTAATTTCTCAAAAAATCCTGCACCAAAAGAACATTATCTCCTATCCTTCTGCCCTGGAGAAAGGCAGTTTGCTGGGGGCCGGGAGGACCACTTTCAACCGGTTAGCCAACATCTTGGCTATGCATTTAGAAACAGTATTACAACAGGATTTGGGATTTTAGGAATAAGAGCTATTGCAGTGGTATTGAGCTCTTTCAATAACCTGCCAGACTGGAAAAAGGACTTGATGGCCTTGATCACACCAACAAACAATACACCAGGCCCTTTTGAAGAATAGAGCATTGAAACCATCGGGGCCAGGAGCTTTATTGTCCTTGAGGGAAAAGAAGACCTCTTTCATTTCTTCATCAGAAACTTCCTTAACAATGGATACCATTTTTTTTCTCCCCTAACGACTCCGTGATTCCCAATACAAGAATCACAATAGGGACAAGCACCCATATAATTCCATAGACCCCTTTTCTTTTAACGATTCCACTCTGTAAAAAGAATTGATATCTTGTATTTCCGTTGTATCAATTATCATTTCAACGATCAACTTCTCCCATAATGATATCTATGCTACCTAGTATTGTCATAATATCAGCCAATTTCATTCTTTTAACTAACTGAGGAAGAATTTGCAAATTGATAAAA
>Ga0153967_100376_pt1 | contig 18999 bp, 7 predicted proteins | sample TSFL051MetaG_FD_104688 | JGI IMG/M metagenome (GOLD analysis project Ga0153967, IMG submission 104688) | Attine ant fungus gardens microbial communities from Florida, USA - TSFL051 MetaG | ecosystem: Host-associated > Fungi > Mycelium > Unclassified | place: USA: Florida, Paynes | collected...
CATCATTAGCTCTTTGTCTTTCTAGCCGCTTTCCTTGCTTCGCCATACCGGCGAATGGACTTACTGACTAAGTAACTTAAGGTTTGGAACCCTTGCTAGCTGCTTTTGTGGAAAGAAAAATCTTAGTTAGATATAGATATTGTTCACTTAAATCGCTTCTTCTTTGCTATTACAGATTTCAGCATTCATCTTTGCTTATATCGCATGTTCCTCTATCGATGGTTCGGGTCGGGTGTCCTTAAAAACACAAAAGGGGTTGGTTATACGCCTTATCCGCATTTTTATATCACAAATCGGGAAGCGAAAGAGATTAATCACACGGGCGAGAGGGAACAGGCTTCAAGCAAACATTTTTTTCAAGTATAGCGCGAAGAGAGCATAGGAATTCTTCTCCAGGTCCAGTTGCAGCCGCTGCGTCTGCTGATTCGGATGCTTATGCTTACTATTCTCCCTCTGCCCTAGCTCCAAGATCTCAGTTTGTTGCACCAGGAACCTATTTCTCTTTAGCAAAAAACAGTTGGAACGCGGTCTCCTAGGTTTCCTCTTATCAGCCTTCTTGGAGGCATGCCAACAAGGTCTCACGATGAGCCACTCGCTTAGAGTTCGGTGCGAGGATCAACACCCTTCCTTCAGGCTAGTTCCGCTCTAGATAAGAAACCGACCCAAAGCATCGCAATAGACGCAACAGCAACCTGCACCCACCGGCACTTTTCCTTGACTTCTGTCGGTCCCCAGACTCCGAAAAAGTTTATGTTATTACGATCCGTCAGTACGAAACTATCAAGCTGAGCGGCTGCAGGAGAGCACTTCTACTCAGAGCGGCCAAGCTCACTTCGCGCCAAACCAACAATCTGCACGCTTAGCCGCATTGTTCATCTTGACAGGGAAGGAGAAAGGAAGGCTATGAATTGAGCTAACGCCCTCTGTAACCCAAGGAAGGGTGTTGATCCTCGATTCGAGTCTCGTGTTGTGAGTGTCGTGTCTTGCGTTTCGAATTCCTTTCGATTGGGAAAGTGTTCAGTGAGCCGATCCAGACCTAATGGATCTGGTTTCTGAGAGCACTGACAAGGCTAAACTCGCCGGTTGAAGAGAGCACTGAATCATTCGAAAGGGGAAAGATTTGAGTTCCATTTGGAATTGACTCAGAGAGGTCTGTGAGCTCGAGCTGGAAGAGGGCGGTGAAGCTTTCCTCGCGCTTAGCTAGTTTGGCTCGTGCCAGTGGGTGAAGGGTGCGCTTCGCATTGAAGTGCTACCCGGAACCTACCTGACTTCCTCGATGATTTGTTTGGATAGAGGTCGGAAGAAGCAGGCACACCCACCAAGTTTAGGGAGTCGGAGGTTAGTGATTCTTAAGCTAGCCTGTGACTGTCCCGTTGCTCTTCGTGAGCCATAGCAACAGGATTTCATAGAAAGAAAGCATTCGCAGTAAGCCTAGCGGCTTCCTATGATCACCGATCAAATAGCGTCACGCTCAGGAAAGGATTTCTCCTCAAATCAAGTCAGTCTTCCCTCCGCTGGAAAGAACGGATCAAGAAGTGGTGGTTCAGTCACTTCGGTAGGGGATTCGCGATGCCATCTGTATGGTCTTGCTGTTGATGGTACCCCACAATGGGGGTGCTGCCCAAGCGGAGCTAACTACAGGTCCGAATATACTGCGATCACCCAGACCTTTCTAATACTGAAATCCTGTATACGAAATTTCTTCAGTTGCTTACTCGACCAGACCGAACACCCGAAAAAGAAGTTCTTTCTCCATCGAACGGAAATGGACGAAGAGCGAGGAGGTATTCTTCAGAGAGAAGAGCCTAGAGAAATTTCACGATAACTGAAGAGGGAATGCGGCTTGACTAGTTTATAAGACTATAGACTTGGAAGGCTTTCCCAGTTCGCCCTAACGCAGTGTTAGGGTCACTACGAGCTGGACTCGTCGTGAAACTAACTTCTTCTTAGAGAAATGATGTGTGCTAGCCTTCCCTTCCAACCATCGGCGTATCCGCTTCCAGAGCTTATGCTTTATCCAATCCAGTTTGTGAGTCTATTCCCTTTCCTTTGGTTTCTGATCTCTCTGTCCCTCCCAACCATACCTCCCTTACCTTCTAAGGAAGGGGCACGGTTAGCCAATCACCTGGCATTGGGTCAAGAACTTAAGGAACGGGCGCAGAGCCCTAGTGAAGCGGTACCTCCATGCTGAACACCAACTCACACCGAATAGCCTTTGTTGCATCGTCACTTTCGGATCAAGATCCAGAAGAGGCTTTTGCGCCCACCTCCTTCTCTTCAGAGATATGGAACTCCAAGCCATCAACATTCGGGAAAACAACATACCTTGATGCAAACCTATATTCCCCTTAAACCTGCCCACCACCCATGAAAAGAAAGACTACATAGGGCCTCCTCCGCCCGCCCCCGCCCTGGTTCAAATACCATTCTTTTTCACTTTATCCTACCCCCCCTCAGGCTTAAAAAAACGCCTTTTCGTTGTCACCACTTACCTAGATCGATATGGCTAGTTTTCTAGCGATATTTCTAGCTTGAATTAAGTAAGGCTTCGAAGCCCCTCTCCTCTCTCTGTAACTAGAGAGGTAGGCAAACCTGAGTTTAGAGCCACCTCGATTCGGGATGTCGGAACACCAACCGGATAGGAAACCGAATCCTAAACTGACTTCGGAACAGGTTCGAGAGCTTCGATCGAAACCCTTTCCTATCTAGTGTCAGCTGATCCTTCAGCGTCTGCACCAACTAAATCGGAAGCTTAATTCGAAAGACGAGAGTAGGCTCGAAGAGGATCAAAAGACTGATTCTCGGTCCCCTAAAGTTAGAAGGTTAGACTGCAATGTATGCCTATGGAAAGAAAAGTCACGAAAAGCGATCCATATGATCATAAAGAAAGGCTTGCCTATACGTCTTTCTAGCGTACGCGCGGTTCCTTTCGATTGGAGCCTGTCGCTACCTGGATCAATCAGCCTATTCTAGTTCGCCTTGTGTCATCCGATTTGAGGGAATGAATTGGATCGTGAACTCTTTCAGACCCTGGCCTTTGATCTTTCGCTAGGAGCGAGGTTGCCCTTAGAAAGAATGGTTGGAACCGAGCCCCTGGACCTATGAGACTACTCGAATGGGGGCTTTTCATTAAGGGAAGGGGGTGTCTGAAGCGACACCTTTTATACTATACTAACAATTTTGTGTACGAATTGACTCTGGTGATGGATCGGGGTTAGAACTAGTCTGAAGCTTGTCAAAATTTGACGGTTTGAAGATGGCGATGGTGATTGAGCCGGTGCTGAAGTTGCCTGAGTTTGATAAGCAATTTTCGGTTGAAACTTTCGCTTCTGGCAGAGACCTTGACGGGCGGAGCACTTGACCAGTTGGTGATGCAATTGGCAAGTGAACAACGAGTCTTGGTTGAAGACTCAAGCTTGGTAGAAGCAAACGAGTTGGCTATGACAGATTGGGCATGTTGTCGCTTACGACTTGGGATGGTATGGGACATTCCCTCATGATGGAATAGCTACCTTGTTTGTGTTGTCTACTCAAGGGAAGAGCGGGATACTTAGCGGAAAGGGTGGACAAGGTCGAGCGCGTTCAAACGTTGCTCCATAGTGCCCTCCTGGGGAGCAACCGAGAACAAGGGCGGTGGATGGGACATTGATCCAAAGGTCGAGTACGGTACGAAGAAGCCCATTTCCTTGAAAGGCAGTTTAACGCAATGATAAGCCCCGCCTATTTATTTGCATAGTTGAAAGTAAAACTTTAGAGCTCGGCGATAGGAGATGTTGGAAAGCAAGTGTGGGTTGTAGGGGTACGCGTAGTTGAATAAGGACTTTCGGATCTGACCAGACTCCTATACGAGCACCTGACTTCCCTTATATTTACTGGAAAATCCCTTTCCTTTCCGGCTAGACCAAGGAACCGAACCGGCGTCCTCTAGGTGTACAAACTATACTCTCGCTCGATGGACATACTACAGAAAAGAGGCAAGCGTTCTAACTGATGTTATTTCCCCGTCAAGGACTTTATGGCGTGCTTCCAACGACTCAATTACCTGAAGACCTTCGAGGCAATGGGGAATACGATCGCTTTCTCCGGCACTGTCTATTGGTGCTGGAACGTTAACTAGCTAGAGAAAAACTATCTTTACAGGGCCTTACTTTCTATCTCACACTCGGGAAAGAAAGACTCTTTGGCACTTGCTTACGAAGTAGCTTATCTAATCAAACTGTTGGAGCTACTTGAACTCTCAAGGGACTGAGAAAACAAGGCTTTTACTATAGGCATCTGGAAGAAAGGCGGGATTTCGAGCAAGCATTCAACATCCTGACTTGTAAGCATCCCTTATCTATATTTTCGGGTGTCTTAACAGAATAAGATAAAAGAGAACTCTTCACTCATCGACCCTTCATTTTCTTTCTAACATACGAGCAAAAAGAAGGAACCTTGAAAGTACCACTTTCACGTTAACTGGCATAGCACATGCTTTTGGCATTTGCGATGGGAACTTACGTTCTTCCCTGTCCTGCCCACTCGTTCCCTATCTATTGAGCCTGCCCCTTACCTCCTTTTCAATGTAATCCAAACCTTCATTCTTGAAACGTTAGCTCTTCATTTAGTATATATGGACTGTGAAAAGACTCTCCTTACGTTCTTGACCCGAAAGAAAGAACCCCTATCGTTTCAAGCTTCCTCTTCGCGCCCGATTTCGGAGGCTAGGGTATAGCATGGTTAAAGGCCTCTTCGTACCCCGTAAAGTCAGAAGAGTTCGGGTAAGGGCTCTTTAAGGTCTTCACAAGAGCTAACGCTTCCAACAGGGTCTCAGTTGATTGAGTAAGGCTTACCGCAACGAATTTCTTTCTATGAGATGAGCGAGCTGCCCGGACTATACCGACACCCGGGAAGCAAGCTACTTTGCTAATTCAATCCAATATAAACTAAATAAAGGGTGGTCTACGCTAAAGGAAGCGCGATTACCGGTAAGCATAAAAGTCTTCAGTGTCCCCTCGATCCGGTCTTTCAATGTACCCCGTTATCTAAGTCCTAGGAGTTATCAAAGGTGGATGCCCCAGTTCAAGTGGGAAGCTCTCTTGCAAGCCAGTCGCAAGCAAGCGACCTATATTATGTCCCGAGCAGAAGTATTCATTCGTAGGGATGCCTAAGACAGCTTCAGCCCTCTTGGTTGTGCCCTATCAAAAATTTCCCACAAATAAGCCCAGCCCTACTAATCATCTAAAAAAACCTGGAAGCCTGCGCCCCCTTAGTTTTCCATGCCCTGAGAGTGATGAGTCCTTAGCCAGTAACGCCAGTGCTTCTTTTCTTGCTTCCACTGAAGATACTCTTTCTTCGCTCCTCTCCAACTCGCTTACTCGCATAAGGGTCGATGCAATTGAGTCCTTTTACTACTCTAAATGAATGCTCTCGTTACTTTTATGGAACTCGTCCTTTTGACTTTCTCTTATTAGCTTAATAACAATTGAATATCGCTTTCTTACTCTATGTTTATGTTCGCTGTGTAGCTCCAGTACTTGATTTTCGCTCTATAAGGTCTGATCGTTCAAGTTTCAAGCGCCAGAAGTAGGAATGCTACAGCCTATCTACTGCTGCAGAAGCTTTCTTATTGGGTTAAGCTACTGGGTTAGCCGACATAGCGTACAAGGTTCGATGCTTTTTTATTATTAGTTAAAAATGCACAAAAGAAGGCTTTCAACGATTGGGTGGTTTACATCGACTGAATAGGATAGGGGAAATGAAAGAAATCGTCTTCTTTCATATATGAATTGGAAAACTAAAGCATCAAAGGGCCCGGAAATCCAAGTATGATGGAGCAGAAGTTCTCTACCCTACCCTATCCGTTATAGTCGACTTATTGAATACCTAACCCTCTTACCATTGCCTAACAAGTTTAGCGTTCCGTTCGGGCGGCTAGTCTAGGGTGAAAAGTCTGTCTAAAAAGTCTGTTCATTAGCCCGTGCCCGTATGTCTTTCATAAGCCCCGCCCCGAAAAAGTATGCCCGAGAACTATAACTATATATAAACATCTCAATGAAAAGCATCCAACCCTTTGCCCGCTGCAAGTGCTTTCGACCGAATGTAAGGAAGCCCGGGTGCTCAACTAAAAGAAAAGCAAGTTGAAAGCTAGGTTTTTCGCTGCCTCTTCCCAAAGGCCTGCCTTACCGACACGCCACCCAAAAGAATCAAACAAGAACGCGGCGAGGGAGTATCTTCTTTGAGAAATGGTTAAGTTTCCGAGTCTGTTTCCGTTCTCATCCTCCCTGGAACCATGGTCTTGTTGCTTGGCTTGCTTTCATGTCAGTACTTATTCTCTGAACTTTCAGACTGAAGCTTAAGACATGGGATTGCCTGGAAAGAAGGGGCACCTTACGCCTTGGCTCAGGGGAGATCCCCGGAAAGAAACAAAAGAATCTATTGGCAAGCTGGTATGAGAGGAATGCGAGCTTCATTTTCTTTCATTATAGTTTTCTCCTATTCTCAAGTGAAGCGAAGAAAGCTCGGCGCCATCCCGCTACTGTCTAGCTGCCATACCGCTTTCAAGAGCGAGGGCAATAACTTTAGTAAAGCAAAGACTAAGACCTTCGTCGAAAAGAGTCATTCCCTTCTTCCGGCGAGGGAAAAAGAGGTCGAGCTGGAGGGAGCCTTCTTCATATGTGGGATTGATTTGGAGAATATAAGCCCGTCCACTGCCCTGCTATGAGTTGACAGTCTCAGAGGCAGTCTTCCTCGCATTTACTCGACTTACTTCGCAACTTAAGAACTAGCTCAATCTGAACCGATTAGTCTGCTATTCAAGTCTTCTCCTTAATCCCTGAAGGCAGAAGGAGGATTAGATCTCGGTGTGCTACCCCTGTGTAGTCTCAGCCCGCCAATAAACCATTTGAATACCAGGATAAGATATATAAGAAGGGAAGGAGCTGGTGCCTTTAATATAATATGCCTTGCTAAGCGCCCCCATTCAAGCAGGAATCATCAAAAGAAGAAAGTACTCTACCAGTATTGTCCACCTTTAGAGAACAACATCGGTTTTACTCTAAAGGGGGGCATATATGTGGGAGTACTTTTTTCCTTCTTTCAACTATCTTCCTTAGTTTACAATCTGACCTTTCCTCTCTTTAGCAGACTTCTCGGACTTAAGGACTGAATATGATCTGTCTTTAGCCGGAACTCTGAAAGTGCTTTAAGGCAAGGGCTTTAGAGGGAATAGGGCTGACACGTCTTGATGAGCTAAGGTCGGGTTGCTTCCTTGCCTTTGGACTCGTAGCTAAGTGTCTTAATCTTCCTCCGGTGCTGCAAACGTGGTACTTTATAGTCAAGCAGAGTCAAATAAAGCCGCGTTTTGAAGCTCTCGTGTCAGTTGGTGCAGCTAAAGCGGATGGACGGTCAGTTCAGAAAGTCGCGGCATTCCACGGCAACATTGAACAGACGTTTCAATAAGTCTTCCTTTCAACATTTCTAAAGTTCTTTATTCATTTTTAAAATATTAATGCCGATCGTAATCCTTGTATAAGGATAGAAGAATATAACAATCCGATACCCGGCGGCAACATGGAATGCCGCTCCGCTTGCATTATCAGCGTAGCTCGTTCTATCAGCTGTGACAGCTGGCATTCCTGCAGCTTTCGGCTTTCTCGATTTAACGATCTTCCTCCAGGGAATACGATATGAGGTATTAAGAAAGAGGTAAACAACCCGGCATAAAAATCATATTGTCAACTAGGGCAATTGGCACAACAGGCATCTTAACGCAGGGACCGTGAACTAAAATAAGAGGCGTCAACTAAGAATCATCGGTGAAAGGGGAGCTGCCCCGGCTTTAATTGGCGCTTGCCTTTAGCCTTGCCTTAAGACGACTCTTGCCCTAGTTGACTTTTCAAACTTAGCGAATGCAGCATTAAAGAATTGTTTTAGTGAGGCGTGTGTCTCTTTCTCTTTCTTTAAGTTAGACATCAACCGAAAAACTGACTAACCGACGGGCGTCGAAGGATTCCTGGACTGGAACCACCTTCTGAATGATGCGTTAGCAAATAATATGCCAAAGTTAATAGGCTTTTTTCAGAAGCTTTTCCACACAAAGAGGGGAGGAAGTGCTTGCTGCCAACTTGCCAGACGAGCGGACATCTGAGCGAAGCACTACTACTGATTTAGAGAGGGCATATGTGTACCGGGAAAGAGATGATGTACTTTAGAGGAAAGGAAGTCAGCCTACAGCCTATTAGATGCAAGCACAGAAGCCGCTATCGCTATAAAAGCACAGAAATCACTAAAGCGATAGAAGCACATCTTGCACCTGAGATGATCCATGACAGAAGGGGAGGGATAAAAAGAAGCAAATTAACACATCCCCCCTACCGCAGAGTAGTACTAAGTCCATGAACTAGCTTTCGCCACGCCTTCTTACTACACTAAAAAGGCTTAAGAGACAACGTCCTAACCAGAAGGGCAAGTAGACCAAAGCTATCTATCTCATTCTTCAAGGAAGTTGTGGATTGGACATCTGGAAAAGAGATGCTATTTGTGTAGACGGAACGGAAGCAAATGCAACCTAGCTCACTCGCCCTTCCCCCCCCCCCCAATCCGTTTTTCCTTTAGTCCCTGCCCGGAGTGAAAGGAAGAATTGGTCCCCGTGCTTCGCTTTCAATCTTTCTTTCGTTTGTTGATTGGGCTGCTGGGAAAGGCTTGGCCGATCTGTACGATGTGAGATATCCTTTGCTATGATGCCCATGTTTATTAAGACTAAAGAGCAGTTTGCCAGGCGAGGAAAGGTTTCTTTCATATGGATCCACTTCTTGCCACTCTTCTCATAATCTAATGGTGGAACTCTTCTTTCTTGAATCATATGCATTGGATTCCCAGGAAGAAGGACTAACAGTTATAACCGAGAAAGTGCTTATGTCGACACTAGCAAGTGACTCACCAACTCGGAAGTAAGAAAGAGGAAAGACAGGGGTATGACAACCAATCTACCCGCCTATTAGCTATTCTAGCCAAGGCCCATTTCATGTGTTAAGCATATAGACATCAGATCGTTTTCTTGAAGTTGGAAGAGTGCCCGAGGACGAATAGAACTTAGATTCAAAAGAGCGCGAAGAAAGAGCTTTCGCAAATGATTGCACTTCTGCTATCCGGATAGCTATTCAAAGCATCGAGAAAAACAAAGATAATGTGAAAAGTTTCATAAAAGCAAGGGGATTCGCTAAGCAGCTAAGCAAAAATCCTTTACCCTGAAATCGTAGATCTACGAAATGAGCGTAGTGTTGAACTCTTTCGCACCCCTTCCGAAATCAATCAAGGATTGCCATCGAAAGCAGTCGTTACGCCGAATTCTTCAATAAAAGTAGCCGTCGTAAGGCCTCCAGAAGGGGCGTTGCGTATCCGGAAGAGTCAGACTTCGTTTCAAGCAGCAATCTTTGAAAGGAAAGATACTTGTTGTCGATTCAATGTGGGATAGTCCCTACAGGATAGGAGTTCACCCATGTCCACAGTTTTGATTACAGGTCTAGTTCAGTTCAACTCATAGCCCCCAATCCCACTGGTGACGATATTGTCATTGGGGATCAGAAAGTAGCTCTGCCTTACAAAGAGTGGTTAGCTGATCTGGGAGTCAGTGTCTCGATGCCGAAGTCACTGGTCAATGAGTAGGCAAAATCATCTGGGGAAGGAAGCGAGGTGGAGTGAAGCACGGTCGGCAACAGCTAATTGGCTCAGGCGATTCTTGTTGTCGGGCGTAGGGTAGGACCCTCTTTCGAGTTTCAGAGGTGAATCCTCATATGATATGAAGGACTCCCATCCCCGGGAAAGTCCCCAACAGCAACTGGATCAATCTTTGTTGGCTGGCTTGCTTTGTCCGCTATCCTTCATCCCATCCGTCTTGTCCAGGCTGGTAAGGAGAGAAAGGGGTGCCTGGGGGAGATGAAGTAGAATCAATTGAAGTGGATGTTTCAGGAGTTCATTCAAGCGTAGGGGTAGGGCTTCATTCAAGCGTACGGACTTTATTCGACTTTAGTTTAGTGAGTGGATTCTGTTGTGGATGTGGATGAATGCGCTTAAGCAATAATAGTGGTAGGACTTAGCCGCGCTCTGTTCTTGATCGGTCGAATCGATCGCCATGTTTCTGAGATTCTTCGAAATGCCCTTTCTCTTTCGTTAATGGTTACGATGTCAATCGGGTACCCCATTCATCTATCTTCTTTGAAATGGAATTTCCCGTTCTCCTGCTTCAGTTACAGCTTCTCCCGCTCCTGGAATTCCTGAAAGTTTATTAATGCGATTGACTTGCCCTCTTATAAATCATAAATAGTCGGATATTTTTGCTTGTAATGCTCTGTGGTGGAACAAAGGAGTGCGCGAAGGTACAATCCTAAAAAGTGAGATTGGTTATAGGGATATCTTTTCCTCTGTTTTGCATATCAACGACAGCTCGGACCTTCCTGATCCTGTAACTGGTTTCTCCCCTGGTCTATGATTGCTCTCCTTAAGACCCGACCGGAAGGTTCGTTCGAGAGGCACGGTACGGTCCGCTTGGGGCCCTTCCGCAATAAATAGCAGATATAAGAAAGCGAGAGAAGGGTTCACGGGCAGGTATACAAGAAAGATCGACCTTTCTTTCGCCGGAAACTATACGCTAGAAGAATCCTATTTGCAGTGCTGTACTGTCCTGAACGCCCTCAGCTTCAGTCTAAACTCACTCTCTTAGACGCATTCCCACTACTTTCTTCAACTCCTTCAGTCCGAAAAAGTCTATTTGTATCCTTTTGGAAACCTCATTCATACCTTAAACTGAGTGCTATCACGTAAATATAGCGTCTTCTCCTCTCTTCCCACCTCTAAGTCTTCTCAAGCATTCAACTCGTTCCTTTCTTCTGAAAAGTTTGCCGATTGGGATATTAAAACTTAAAAACTCTCTCTACTCAAGCAAGCCATAGCACCACAGTCAACGGGATAAGCTTCAGCAATACAGATTTTCTTTCTTACGGGGGAGGAAGCAAAGCTAGTCTCGTCCCCCCATACCAGTACCAGCTAGCAGTCTCGTTTATAGATCTCCTTCTTTACTTAGTAGGATTCCCGGGTGTCTATACGATGATGAAGGCAGGATGCCGAGAAACGTGTCTCTATCTACGAAGAGCAGGCATGTGTGGGACTGTAGGACAAGGCTCTGCAAGACCTTTCATTTAATATGCCTTCTGTATAACCGCAAGAACGCCTTCTTCTATAAGAAGCTGTTACAGAATCAGCAGCTATTGAACCCCCATGGAGGAAGGCACTAACTCATTTTAGGTAGTGGTTCGGCAGCTCTTATTAGTAGTGGTCAGTGGGAAGAAGACTAGCTCTGGCTTTCAAGCGTGAACCAGGTCTGGGAATCCGCAAGAGGTCTTGGATTCGGCATTAGCGGTCTTGGCTGAGAGATGCTAGGTCTCGTCTAAGCCCTTATGCGGATTCGAGAACAAGAGATGCGATGCCATACTGAAACTAATTCCGTCTATTGGTCTTATCCTATGGGTGGATACAGACTCAGAGTCAAGACCAGTGCCAGCTACTCCTGTAAGCCATAAAGCGATGGGCTAACCGGGTATGAACTCATACCTTATAGTTACGCACCCTCTTTCTTTCCTAGCGCACTGCTTTATTGCGCGCATTTGATGCGCTATTGAATAACATTCCTATAAGTGGTCAAACTATCTCCCCATCTCAAGGAGGTCCTCTACTTTGGTTGGCTAGTCGATCTTCCTCTCTCCGAATTGACATTTTGATCACCCTCGTTGTACTTACTCTTTCGAAGGATCACCCGAAAAAGCAGAATCTAAGACTTCAAACAGCCCTACTGGAATAGAAAATGAAGGCACCTTCGTTACAGGAAGAGGTGGTGATTTTACTTTGAATGGACAGAAACTCCAGCTGGTTGACCTGGTTACCTCTGCCAAAGATGCAGTGGATTGCTAAAAGATCGATTGGAAGCCAAAAACACCAACTTTCTTAAAGTTTGATCGTTCAGATGAAACTCACCTGTTGGAGAATCTATTTAAGACAAAATCCTTCCTTTCCTTGCTAGTTGGAAGCTCCTGCAGCGTCAACAGCAGCGGTCATTGCCCCCTTTCTGGCTTCCTTGCTTGGTTCCCTTCCTTGCCTATAGGGAAACTTAGGAAAAGCTAGGGTTTACGTCCTATGTTGCGCACTTAAGAAAATCAATCAAGAACAACGGCAGATAAATGCAAAAACATGAAATTATGGGTCGGTCTTATGAGAAGGATAGGCTGGCGCCCAAGCAAGAGAGGTAGAAGCTCCTTTCTCTAGACTTTGACGGTTCACTGGTTTGGGTACGCAGGACAGCGAATCCAACAAAGCCAAATGTGCTTTCAAATCAAAGTGTCAAGGAAGCGGGAAGGCTAGCTAGACGGCTACGATTATGAGAGGAAGTGTGCTTAAATGCGAGGTTTACTAATACGAAATCGACGTTCTCGAGGCCAATCAGGTGATCGTTGAAATGCCAAGAACGAGGCTTTTGGCTGGCTATAGAAAGATGGCCTTCCATTCAATGTTTCGAGTGAGGCCTTCATGATCTGATCAACAATTCCATTTGGTTTTGTTCCTCGGATCAGATAATCCAACCTTGAAGGGACGCGCCCCTCTTCCCTTCCATGGTTGTGAGCTGCTGGCTCATGCAAGACTTGAATCCAATGAAGAAAATGCGGGTTCTAGAGGCCCAGATAAGGCATGTGATTCAGGCTCGTAAGATGGTGTAACCATCAAGCATCGAAGAGAGATCAATCAGTAAAGAACATGGCCTTAAATTGCATCTTGATGACATAGCCCCATGGTGGAAGTTGAGGATGAGAATGTAAAGGACTCGAATCAGCTCAACAAAAGGTTTGGGTAGAAAGCTCGAACAGCACATAAAACAACACATAATGTTCAAATAATGTGCTGCAAGATGTGCTGCTACTCGATCCCACTAGTAGCCCTTTTTCTCCTCCGCCTATCCGCCTCATCTGCGAGGGCCTTCTTCCTCTTTCACCCTTTCCTCTTTCGTTTCGAATTCGTCCTTCCGTTGGATTGAGTGAGACAGAAAGACGTGATCTTGCAATGGAGGAATGTCGATTATCAGGCCATTTTCCTTTATCATTTGACAAGATCTTTCATCACCCCCTCTTATCATCATAATGACATGCCAAAAAACGTAGAAAAATGGGCAAATCAACTAAAGACCTCTAAACATAGGAAGCTTGCCTTCACGCCTACACCCTTAGCCAAGTCATCATTCCTCAGACAGTCAATCGCTTCTCTCTCGATCATCATCTGCCAATCGCTTAGTCACCAACAGCTTCTTATGAAATGAACAAGAAGTTCATGCGGGCAAGGGTGCTCGTAGATCAGTTGACTACATGTCTATAGTGAGAAATCAATGTGAGATTACTTCAGATCAAATCATCCATTGGCACACCAAAAGGTCTCTTTCAAGGCCTAAAACATGCATTGTAGCAAACATAAGAAGACGCGCCTGCAAGCCTAGCCCATGAATTCCTCTCTTGAGGCAATCCCAAGCAGTTCATCCGACGCTTCTTCATATGAATATGAGTCTTGTGTGACTTCCTTCTCCAGTTGATCCACTTGAGTACACCGACCCGCCTTCGAACATGTTCATCTCGGGATGGGCTCAATCGAAAGATCTATGAAATGGCGTCTATACTGCGAAAATGGAGTTGGGGGCAGAGAGGGTCTCCCCCCTTATTGGCAGCAAAAACGTCGATTTCAGAGCCTATAACAGGTAAAGAACGAACATAAACAGCAGACGCGCATGCAAGCATCCTTGATGGAGGAGACCGACCTGCCTCTATTGATCCATAACTCCTGTAGGCGAGGGAGGAACTGGGACCAGTAACTCTATTGTTGAAGGAATGCCCGATCCAGATAACTGGGACGGTGTCGTGTCCTCACGAATGCCAAACTTCGGAGCTAAGCTCAGCTTGGAGCAGGATTTCACACTCGACGAAAGAGAAAGATAAAAAAAAATTATTCAACTACCAGCGCATTAAGGAAGATCATGGGGAGTCATAAAGGGAAGTAGTTATATCTCCTAGCTTGGGGGAAAGCCCCATTCGCCTAGCTACGACCGCGTAGTAAGATAATCCATTCTTTCCTTGCTTGCTCTAACCTTACTTCCTCTAACCCTACAGGAGAAAGAGAAAAGTAAAAAGCAGCGAAGCTTCGAGTCCTTATTACACTAAAAGCACAGTAAGAAATTCAAACCTAAAGGAGAGAATGAAGAGGAACAACCAAGACGTTACGCTAGCCTTCTCACTCTTTATCCTCAAAGAGCGGCAGCGGAAACCGATATATATATATCCGCTGCGCTTATCCGATGTGGAAAAGAGAATTGCAAGATTATTTGCTCTCTCTCCTACGCTCTTCGATAGCTGCCTAGCTTCCTGGAACTACAAGACGAGAAGCCGTTACGCTCGTCCCTACTGATGCCTTGTTTCACATAAACAACAGGGGAAAGGCCGCATCGGAGATTCGGTTGTAAGATGCACTTTAAGATAGATTGGATTGCTTGTCAACTACATAATAACTTAGCCCGCGGTACCTCACATCTATGTGCTTCGTGCGGGAATGGTAAGTAGCATTCTTGCTCAAGTCCATAGCACTCTGACTATCACAGAACACTACATACTCATCTTGCCTTACACCCAGCTCTAGGAGAAATCTCTTCATCCATAGCATTTCCTTAGCGGCCTCTGTAGCTGCAATGGCCTCTGCCTTCCTTCCACCCCCACTCTGGCCAGGGAGAGGAAGAGAGGGATGAGTCTTCTCATCGAGTCTCCCAACAATGGACTCACTATCTCAATCAAGCTCTTTTATTGCATTCGAAGTATTAGTCCTCTTATCTGTTAACAGGCTGGCGTTATTTTCATCGATCAGTCGGCGCCGGCATCTCAATGGCTGGGGACTACCTTACTCGTAATAGCCACTATGGCCTGCTTTCTTACTGCCAGCGTTATCCCGTCTTTTTTCGTTTCAGTTATTCTCTGGATGTACTCGTCCGCCTTCTCGAGTCTCTAGACTTGCTTCCTAAAGCTCTGTGGCTGCCTGCCTGTGATCAACTTCTTTACTTTTCGTTTTTTGAGCCTTTTCCTTTGCTGTTAGCTGTAGCATACTGTCTTAGTCGGCTAGCTTGACTTTATCTTATCATATTCTGGTGGTGTAGCGTTTTTTTTTTCTCCAGACCACCACCGACAGCCTTAGCTTGTGTGACTTCCGCTCCAGAAATGAGAGTCAAGCTGTGAACAACGAAGAATAAAAATACACATTGGGACGTCGGGGTCTAACCTCGTTTTCCCCTGTCGTCCAATTCCTTCCTTTGGCTGGAAGCCTTCACTGGGGTCGGCCCACCTACATACAACCGGATTGCCGATAGAACTTCGTAGATCTTGCCTACCGGTCGGTCATACAAGTGTGATTAATATAGAGAAGTGGTTTCCTTTGAATTTGACAAGGGTTCGGCCACAGCTGCTCTAGCCGTGTTGCATAAGAAGGAAAGACTGAACAACTTACTTACGGAGGGACAACTCAAAGTTTCCTGACGGTATACCCGTCTCCTACTATTCAACATTTTGGCTTAGGCTTTCTCTGGCTTTTCTACTCGTCTGGCATTCTGTTCTCCTTTGTCTTATTTTTTTATTCAATCTTTCTTTGTTGTTATTACTTGAGTTGACTTAGAGTGTTGAAAATCTACTTTGTTATTAGCTTAGGTTGGGTTGAATTTCCAGTCTTCGGGCCTCAACACCGGAGTTCATCCTGAGGCCGAGGTACGTAGTGACGTCTCTTGCTGGGCCTTTTGATAAGGAATGGTCGGTTTCTTAGTCTTAATCCAGCGACTGGCCTTGCTCCGAGCGATATCCGAAGTATGGTTCGCTTAGCCAATTTAGCAGGATCTTATTCGACAACCTCACCCATAGCTTGAAGTTGATTTCGCTTTCTCCTTTTGGCTTTTGGACGGCCAACGAAAGCTGTCAGTTGTGGACCTTGACTTGGAAGACTAAGTAAGGGCAATACAAGGCAGAGTACCGACATTCCCTCCTAGCTTCGGATGCCAGTTCAGAGCTTTTGAGAGAAGGTTTCCCGGTTGCATTGGTTAGTAGATCCCCATCAGTAGGAGGTGTTGATTCATCCTGCCTCTCTCCAGTAGCTGACTGGTTTGGGTCTAAGCAGAGAAAGAAAGATTTACAGTTCTGTGCCAAAAGAGATAGATGAACTACAGAGACTAAGCTGCCTCCTCACCACGAGGATTTTTTCCATCTTTCATACTGACACCCGGATACGAAATTTACTGAACTACTTGAGCCTGCACCGATGTTCGTTCATCACAGTGATCATCAGAAAAGGAAAGGTTTGGGAGCTTACGCTTCCTCTGCTCGTCATTGATCGAATGAACTAAAGGCCAGTCATTGTCCCACCCGATCTTGTTTGTTTATAAGTATAAAATATGGATTCTTTCATCCCCAGTCCTCTCGTCCCGGAAGGAACAAGCAAGAGACAACGCTAACTGGACGAGGAATTGAGCCGGGCTATATGTATGGAGTGGAGGGGGGGAAACCTCCATTCCAAAGACGTGGCCCACGCGCCTCATCAGCGCAAAAAGGAGCCGCTAGTAATAACGTCTGATTGATTCCTTTTTCCGCAATCCCACTCTGTTGTTGTCGGTACAAAACCGAAAGGTATATCCTAAGAGGTATCACCTCTTCCTTTTGAGAGTGATATAAAGAGTCACAATCAAGGAGATATTTGTGTTATGATTCCCACATTCCAAATATTTAGTGACAAGAAATCGTGTGTGCGTCTTTCATGGCAAGAGAAGCTCGATCGTGCTCGTGCTAGAACGGATAGTGGAACTTCTAGTTTATGTGGTTTTGGGGTATTGAATTGGATTGCAAAAGAAAGCGGGACTCCTCTTAAGATTGATAGTAAGAGATTGCCGAACCAAAGTATTCCGCTTTTTTCACACCTTTTATGATGCATAGTATTTCCCATCTAAGGCAACCTTTATTCAATCTCCGGATCGTATTATAGGGTTACAAGATCCTCTTAAAGGGTCCTCTCGAATTCCATCCTTTTCTCTACTCGATGCGATCAACTACTCCTATATCACCGACATCAGGTTTGTACTCTTTTTATGCCTAATCTTGGGATTTGGTGGAGCCTTGTACCCCATATACTTCTTTTTAATAATTAGATCTGTTGTTCGGTAAATCATCTGAATCTCCTACGTCCTCAGCCTTGCCCACCACATTCAAATGTGCAGTTGGGACTGCCTATGCCTTGCCTATTTTGTGAAAACGGCGTTCCCAATCTTATTAGCAACCTTAAAGACTTTCACCCTAATATACCATCCTAACATTTCGATCCTTTAGAGATCAGGTCCCATCAAGGAGCGGTATCCATGTCGATAATGATCGGGGCAATCTTCTTGAGTCTGGCACTGCCCTTGTATAATACACCATTTCTATTGGTTAACGAGTACGATGTTCCTCTTCCTTGATTTAGTAATCTTTTTCGAATAGAGGGTTTGCTTTCTGTTGTCTTGATTGAGGTTGTTTGGAGTGCAGATGGAAGTGTTGTCGAGGTCCGAGTGTAGTCTAGTCAATCTTGTTGGCTATACGAGCGAGAGATTCCCCGGGAAGTCTTTCAAAAAAGGAATGAGCGCTCTGCCCTAGCGAAGACGCACGGGAGAGATTCACCAAACTAGGGGCATATCCCGGATGACAGCTCGACCGATTAAAGCCATCGATGAGCTAAACAGAGGATCCCTACTTGATACGAAACAGAACAGGAACTTCACTCATACTTAAATACTTCAATCGATGAACTCCTTGCTTCATCGATGCTCGAGGAAGCAAGAGCGGGATGAGTGCCAACTACAACTACTAATGCTAATGGAAGCCCCTTTCTTGCTCTGCAACTCTCGAACTAGAGGAAGGAAAGCGCTATACCCACCCACGGAAGAAGCGAGGACGGGAATCTTGTACTAATTAAGCGGGAAGACCGATCTATTTCATTAAAGGAAGAAGGGGATTCGCAGGCAGGAAAAGATCAATAAACAGAAGGCCAAAGAGCAAAAGCCACTCATCAATTGCTTGTGAAATGCGGATGAGCACGGGCAGGTTATACACTTTCCCGAAGCGGTAAATGAAAAATGAGATAAGAGATGTTAGCATTAGCGGAAGATTGATCCTATAGTCTTACCCACTATCAAGCGGTTGAGGATCTACCACTCAAGAGATGATATGCTTACCCGTGAAGACGAAAGTTTACCGTGTTGGCAAATCCGGTCCCAAAAGCCGCCCAATTATCATATTTTCAGGCAGCCACTAGTTTTCCCCCAGAGGACCCAGGAAAGTCTCGTTTTTTCTTAAGAAAGATGGCGCCTCTAAAAGGATGTCTTCCATTTAATCAGCAGCCAAGGCCAAGACCAGAAGAGAGAGTCCTACCATCACGAGGGATTCAAGATAAAGAGATAGCAAGCCGGAAGGACGACGGGAGATGATCGTTCGGACAGGAGATGTGGACGAGTTTTAGCCTAGCTCCTAGAAGAAGGTACCGGGACCTCATTGAGCACAAGATTTTAGCGGTTAATGGAGAGCACCAAACCCATGCGTTGGCTTTGGTGCGAGGATCAAGGAGGCCGGATTTACCTTTATGAACCTCAGCGCGAAGTGGTCGGGTTCACTCCTCCTATTGCCTTTACCCAGCGGCAAGACGCTTAGTTTTGTCGGAAAGGGAATGCTTCTTCCCCTCTACTGTGCGGGTGCTAAGACTAGGCGAAGAATTTAATGAATCAGTTCGCTTGACCAACCCGAGCCTTCGAGCCTCTAGTTCTTCTGATTTTGCTAACATCCTTCGATGACAGGCCGACCGAAGGAAGACGCACCGGAATCCTACTTCTATCTCATCAGAAGCAGGCGCATAGGCTATAGAATATAGAATCCCACCTTCCACTCTATA
>Ga0153967_100381_pt1 | contig 18856 bp, 19 predicted proteins | sample TSFL051MetaG_FD_104688 | JGI IMG/M metagenome (GOLD analysis project Ga0153967, IMG submission 104688) | Attine ant fungus gardens microbial communities from Florida, USA - TSFL051 MetaG | ecosystem: Host-associated > Fungi > Mycelium > Unclassified | place: USA: Florida, Paynes | collected...
CTCGGGTCAAGTACTGGTCAGGCGATCATATGGGATACCTCGATGCTCTCAGCGCGCTCCTGAGAAAGTGTAAACGAAAGACGAAGGAGGCCTCCGCGATCACACCAGTCGAGAGTGAAGTTCAGGAGATGAAAGATATGTGGAAGGAAAGAGGTGCAAGGGTTAGTTTAATTCTAGCTTCACAACTAGTTGAGATGAAGGTTCGTCAAGTGTTCATTCGAAGTCATGACTTTTCTTTTTCAACCGCTGAAAAAAAACTCTTGTTTTTTCTTAGGATTTCGTAGCAGCGACTAAGCTACTCGAACCACTCTGCACCCAACTCTCATCCACTACACAAGGCAAGATCATATCAAATCCACATCTTCGTTCTGCCATGGCAAGAATCCATATTCAAAGCGGAAATCTCCAACTTGCGGCATATCATTTCGGAATAGTGGCTCAAGACCCAGATGCAGATGAAGCTCTTAAAAAGCTGAACGATGCCATTTTGAGCGCTGCGAGAGGTGAATGGGAAAGAAATGTGCAAATCTTGAAAGAGATGATGGAGGAGGATGCGGGTCACTTGGTCGTGAGTCGTCCATATATATGTCTAAATCATTGACCCTGTGTGCGGGGGGCGGACAGTTGATAAAACTAAACTAATGACACTCTGTTACAGGCTATGAATAATTTGAGTATGGCCTTATTCAACCAAGGAAAACTTAAGGAGGTTCGTTCAAGTCCTGCGTTACCATTGTTCAATTCAGCAGCTCGGCTCAATACCCCTCCAGGCGATCAATATCCTTGAGCGAGCTCTGAATTCATCGCCGTCCACCATGGTCGTAGCAGAGCCATTTTTATTCAACCTTTGTAGGTACCCGCACCATTAGCCTACAATTATCAACTAACACACCGCATAGCAACGTTGTATGAACTTCGCTCAGCGGCTGGTCTGGAAAAAAAGAAAGACCTTCTCATCCAAGTCGCCAAGTGGAGTGGAGATGGTTTGAGGGTGGATTGCCTCAAAATGCCCACCATTTGAGGTTCAAATTCGAGAATACATGGAAAACTAGTCCATTTTTTGTCATGCTTTAGATCATGAAAAGGTTAATTCATATGCACAAATGATTCGTTTTTTAATTCATGATCACATCTTCGTCTTCATCTTCATATGTAGTGAATTGAATATCACTCATGCTGTCTTCGTTCTTTGCTAACATATCTACTTCTTCCTCATCACCCATCTCGTCAAGCGCTTTTTGTTTGAATACTTGGAGCAATCTATAGGCCTCCTTATCTGAGTGCTCCAGCATCTTAGATCGGCTCTGTTTGAATTTATCTGGGTCAACACTACAATGATATCCACCATTCAATCCATCAAGCGCCCATAAGTGACCCCACTTTAGGATACCTCCATCTTCTAAAGGTGTCTGTGATGCGCGATTCATCTCAACAACAAGGAGGGGATGCATGAGGAGACCCGGATAATATCGTCCAGAGAGTAACGAAAGGGAGATAACAGCTTCATAACCGGGAGTGAGTATTGGTCGAAAGTGATATCCCAGTGGAGGCTCAGGTGGCAGATAATTAGAGAATGGAATCATCGTCTTTTTGGATGAAACTGGTGACATAGATGCCGCAGTGACAGGCTGGGACAGATACGATAACCTTGATGTTGATGCTGAGGTTGATTGTGTAGATGATAGTGCTCGAGCAGGAAGAGGTTTAATTGGTCGCGATGTTAAACTGATTGACTTTGCATGTAGTTTGTGTTGCTTGACATTAATATCATCACTTTCATTCCAGTCATCATCAACTAGCTCAAATAAAGGGCCACTCGCTCGACATTCTTTCTTCTTGTTATCCTCGCTCATAACTTCTACCACAAACAGCGCTTCAATGCGCATGAAAACACCCCTACATCCAGCCCCAATCTCCGAGACGTCACGGCCAGTGGACTTATAGGCTTCAATAGCCTGTTTACCAGGACCGGCAGGAGGGGAAATATCTTCTGAACCATATGGTGCGAGGTACCGTCTAGGAACTTTGAGTCGCACGAAGTCGTCGACCCATATCCTTTCGGGGCCCCACCATAATCCTTGAAAACGAATCTGTGATCGAGTGAGTTGTGTAGGCCCTGGACCTTTGCCAAGCAGATTATCTGCAACTCTATTTAGTGTCGACTGAGACATGCCAGGCTGGGTGCCTGAAATATTACGATAAAGATGTGATGAATTAGAATACGTAGAGGTGACTGTGGTATTCATGCGGCCAGCAGCGTTGAGAGCAGCAATTAGGGAATTATCGGGTTGATTTTGCGATGGAGAAGGCGCAGTCGATGATGCAGGAACGCTGTACGTGAACTCCCACTCATCCGTGACTGAAAAAAACTGTGAAACATTGGAGGCTATTTGTAAAGCCACAGCGTAAGGCCCAGCGACATCTTCGAAAGGAGGAGGCTGAGTATTTGGGCATGGGTTGAAACTGGAGACTGAGTCCCGATCGAAATTGAGGTGCTCAGGGTCAATGACTTGCATTGCTCCAATAACTTCCTCTGGAGGGGTATATGCTTGGTATGGTATAACTTGGCCGTCGCAGACACGAATCGACTTGTTAACAGCGAAAAGTTCGACTGTGTAAATTGTTGACTGTTCTACTGTAAAAGGGAGACGTTCATCTTGATCGTCTACAATACCATGTTCTTTGTGAGCACCAGAGTCAGTGAAAGAAGGTCCCGGTGCCAAGTTTGAACGATTCAAATCAACTGATGAGACATCTCTAGGAACGGGAACAGCTTTGAGCTTGTATTCTTGCACAAGGCCAGGCCAAAATTCAATTTGAATACTGTCATCTAAACTCTGTATCGGTGTTGAAAGCTGACACCATACGATCTCGCCATCTCTATACCAACGCTTCAGTTTCATACTATTACGTGAGAAGACGGCTCGCAGATCAGAATTTCGCTCAGCTAAGGTAGGAGTATTTTGAATATGGGGGGAAGGCTTCAATGCAGGCTGGAGAATCTTCTGCACCGAAGCGTAAGGACGGCCGGCCTTCCTTTCCCGAGGTTTCTCTCGCAGAACCCGAGGTAGGGGGGAGGCAGAAGACGGTGAGCCTATAATGTCGCCCATACTGGCTGTGATCCCCTTTTGCGGTTGTTTGGTGCAATATTTGCATTCGCAATTTGCATAGTTCATGGTAGCATCGCTAAAAAGCCAAATAGCATGGGGTATAAATTCGTTGATAGAGCGAAACCGACCAGACCGGTAGCCTAGACAGGAAAGGTCAAATGTCGACAGGGTGAGCCACGCACCACGCACCATAGAGATACAGATCGTGCCGTGGATTTGCCGCAGGTCCTTTATGATGATCATACATTTCATAGCCCGCTGGCCAGCTCCGTAGGACGTAATTATTGCCTGCAAGAATGAAGTCAGGACGATCCAAGGGTAGATCGTAGGGCATACAGTCTCCTTGCATTTCGAGCTTAGTCGCAACTGCTTTCCCTATGGCAGCTCGCCACTTCTTGGCGTGCCCGCTTCCTTCGACATCGAGTGGTTCATGGAAATTTACCTGACCTTCTACGTCGACACTGTTGGTTGTATTGGCAGGTCGGACTAACGGATCTCCATCAGAGCGAGGAAAGTCAAGAAATACAGTAGAGGATTTAAAGGTGATGTTGGGCTGAGAGGCCCGTCTGGACATGGTAGATCGAACAAGGGAGTCGTGACACTGTGACCGGTTGTTTCTTCTACTCGGACAAATTTATTACCCTTGTGCAACGCGAATTTCTCCTCCTGCCGTGCATTATCTACGTTTTGCATCTGTTTCCTACGTGCATTTCGTTAAACTACTCGGCTAGATCGACTAGACTTTGGCAGAATGTCGCTATAAAGGCCTCCACTATGGGCGACGCTTTGATAAGAGCAGACATCCTTCTGTATATTGTGTGTAGGAATTTTGGTATCTGCGTCTGCTTGTGAAGCCAAACTAGATGGTCACTACAAATGATCCCGAGCGTGTATGGGAGGGATGTGCCTTGTGTGGACATAATACACTCGACTGCACCCGGTGAAATTCTGTACCCTGACAATAGTGTCTTGGCTGTACAAGAAACCTATCCCTTGGAGTGACCATTGTAGGCTGAGATGTACCTTCACCATCTGAGTATTATCAAGCAGTAACTCTGTAAATCGCTCAAGTAAGCCTAAGACGAGAGAGCAGTACCGGTTAGTGGGCATTCGACCTGGTACAGATCTTATTGCTCTTAATGTTGGGTAACAGAGACATGAAAACGAGGTAAATCTTGTTGTCCACTCTGAGGGTATTGGGCAGCCACACTGGATTCATCTGATCCAAAGGGATTGCATTTTCTCGACAATTCATCCAATCTTCTGGCGGAAAATGCCTCGATGATCTTACTTGTAGATAAATAAGTACGATCACCAATGTTTCAACAGTGAGAGCTACGACCTATCGAGCCGACAAAACAAAACGATTGCTGAATTAATCTATTCACGATTCAGTGCCTACCCGGTGCTGCCATCAATCGCGTATGTTTTTCTCTGTGTGAATCGTAGAATGACGTCAACCAAGTCCGAACAAAATACAGGGTCAAGTAGCTCTCTGCATACCACCAAGTGCTCAATACCTCAGGCTGCATACCCTCAACCAGCTTTTATTGTATATCTTGGTGACACGAGCTCTACAGATTGACGATGGCTACCGTCATATCCTCACCTCCCAAAGACACGGAGAAGAAACGAGTAGAGAAATTCAACAAAACAGAGGGAATGCTATACGTTTCCAAGCCTTATCGGACAAAGGACTCTCGAAAGCTGCGGGCTCTTATCACATTCACCCCGCGTAAGTCTGTTTTCGATATCAGTAATGAAGTATCCGGGGTCAACGAGTTTAGAGTAAGTAATCTAGTCCATTTGAGCGCACCTTTTATCCGGTCATCGGTAGGGATTCTACTCCCTTTTTTGGGTTTCACTATTCATATGGACCATTCGAACATATGTCAGTAGTATAGAGGCCAAGGGAATGCCTCTGAATCTCGATTTTGCAACAATGTTCTCTCAGGATGCTGTAACCCTTGCAATTAGCGATTTTTTCCTCGTCCTGAGCACAGGTATTTGTGTCCCTTTTGCAAAAGCACTCAGTAGAGGGTGGATGAGTTATTATTGGACTGGTCTGGTGTTACAGCATGTCCTGCAGACAACGATTCTTTTCACGACTATTACTTGGACGTTTAATAGGTCCGTCACTTCTTCTTTGATCAATGCTGATCTTTCACCTCGTATTAGGAAATGGCCTTGGGTTCAGTCAGGGTTTCTTACGTTGCACTCCTTGGTGAGTTGTTATGAAGTCATGATCACAACACTGTTGACCAATTTAAGGTGATGGTCATGAAAATGCACTCATACTTGACCTTCAATGGCCACCTTCAATATGTATCTCGACAGTCCAAGCGCCTTTTAACAGAACTCCAAAAGGCTACCCTCAAGTTTGGAGGATGGGACCAAGCTATCAGAGAAGCCAAAAATTCCTCGTCAACCGAGTCCTCTCGAGACACAAGCATTAGAATAACCCGATCTGGGACACCTCAAGTACCAGAGGGTTCTTCCTCGTCATACATCGATCCAGCGTCTGCTAGTGCCCTCAGGAAGCGTCTTGCTGCCATGGCTTCAGAGCAGGATGATCAACAATCCATTGAGGTTATCGAAAGCATGACCGCAAGCGAAGTAACTGACTCCGCGAAAATTTCCTCCAGCATTACGAAAGTGAAGAAGAGTGCCAGACCCTCGCAGCATCCCTTAGCTTTCCATCCCGATCCCTCGTTGTCTGCAATAGCTAAGGAGTACTCAGACTTGGAGATGGAGATGATCAGCTCGGGACCTGAACAGGTTATTTGGCCCAACAACATCACCTGGAAAAATTTTGCTGTATATCAGCTTATCCCAACCCTGGTTTACGAATTAGAATATCCCAGAACCCAGCAGTGCGTTATCTTCCATGACATCGAACACTACCTGATCAGGACACCAGGATACGACCACTCTACATTTTTGAGAAAACGGTACACAGAACTTATTTATCATTTGCTCTTCTCATCTCATATGCTTTTCAAAGGTGGCAACATTTGGCACTTTTGCCTTGTTATATACGGTTACCGAAGCATTTATTTTACCACTTACTCCAACTTCAGAACAGTCATTTTTCAGATCATTGCTTGATTTAGCCCTCCCCTTTATGGTGGCTTATATTCTCCTGTTCTATATCATTTTTGGTACGTCTCCTTGCTCCTCTTTGGTAATAAACCTGATCATATTATATAAGAGTGCATCTGCAACGGATTTGCAGAACTCTCATAGTGAGTGTAAAGTTCTCACATCCATCGTCTCTGTCTGACGATTTACGCAGTTTTGCTGATCGACAGTTCTATGAGGACTGGGTGCGTAGTGTTTGATCAGATCAAATTATCTGAGCTTACAAAATTCTTCAGTGTGTTGAGATCCCGAACTCTGGGATAGTACATTGGCTAATTTGTGCATAGGTGGAACTCAACGTCTTGGGACGAGTTTTCTAGGAAGTGGAATAAGCCTGTTCACGGCTTCCTCCTGCGCCATGTTTATGCGCCCTTGATTTATAGCTGTGGATTCTCGAGAACGACCGCCATGTTAATCACTTTCTTCCTGAGCGCCTCCGCTCATGAACTTGTCATGGTCGTTGTTACACAGAAGATCAGGTGAGTTGACTCGATTTTTCCCTGATATTGTCTAGTGATTCAAGTCCATTCTTGAGACTATACCTCTTCACCATGCAGGTATGTACCCACATAACAAGCACCTACGAATCACTTGTTGATGTTCGGTTAGCTTGCGCAAATTCCTCTGATTTTACTAAGCCGCCATCCCGTCATCAAACGCAACAAGCTGATAGGTAATGTTGTGTTCTGGTTGGGTCTTTATGCTGGGTTCCCCTTTCTTTGTGTCGCCTACGTAGCGCACTAATTTCGTCACCGTGTAATTCGTCTATCTTTGTCAATTTATAGCAGGAATAACATGGATATTTGGAATCATTCTTCTGATTAGTGTTTTAAACTGAAAACTGTCCATGTAGGACTCAGTTGTGGTGATTGGAGAGAGAGAAATCCTCAGGGATGCAGAAAAAATATGACGTTACTGTCATCTACTGAAGAGCACATGAGCTGACAAAGAAATCACTGTTTTATTTATCCAACAGCTGATGGTTTGAGGCTTTCCGCAACTTTTTCATTGCAACTGCAAGTGTAATCCTTCGGTTCGACCATGAATGATAGGCGCTACCTCTGCAAGTGTCATACTCTCCTGGGCTCAAATATCTGGGCCTACTTATGACATACAAGGGAGCCAGATGCACCATTTGAAAGTGATTCAATTCCACGACTTTCTAGGTCTGGATGCGGTGGGACGAGCCGCATTATAACAGAGTCGACGTCTTTGGGGGATGGGATTACGAAAGGGATGTCGTTCGAGTTGGTGTTGTCCCTAGGGAATTCTTGATACTGAAATTTAGGCACAGGTACAGCAAGTCGTGCTCAAGAAAAAAAGACAGACTCAACGACAAATAGGGAGTGCCTCTAGTACATCCACCGCAATCCAACTTGTTCATGTTCTCCTTCTTCAAGACCAGAAATGGGTCACCAACTCAGGGAACCGTGTCTTTTGAGACATCTCATTAACGACTTGATCACTGAATTCTGCTCGTGATACGGATTTGAGTTCGTACGAGTTCTAGGTCTAGATTGAATTTCCAAATACAGCTTACAAAAGGACTTGGGAAGCGTGCACACAATAAACAGCATTCTTGCATTGAGATCGACTTTTCAGGTTCCTTGACAGTTTTCCTGAACGAAAGACATTGGTCTTGTAATAGTGGAACAACAATCTGCTGATCTTTTTCTATCTCTGTATCTTTGTGAGTTCTATTCTGGACTTGAGGGGTGATTGAGGAAGAAACAGGAAGTCTTGACGTCAAGTTTAGAAATAGCTAATCCCAAAAGTAGCCGAGAGTGTCAAGAGAGCATATAGCCAAATGGATGACGACACAGCAATGACAAGGTTCAGGAGAGAGTTGTATGTTGTAGAGAGGGACCAGATGGGTGGCGTATTCCATACGGAGCAACCTAGGATCCATGACGGATCAATATTGATCGTCGACTATCTCCGGTGATTTTCTTCTAGGTCAGTCATCAATTATTCACATTGGAAATGAAAAAATAGCTGCCAAGTCCAAGAATGCTGTTCGCCCACCACTGGAGACTTGTCATTGTATGTTCAAACAAGTTTTCTTTCAAATACTACATGGGGAGGGGTATACCAAGGGAAAGTACCTTCACTGCTATATTGCCTATTCTATCCACCGCCTCATCTGTCCAATGAAAAAAAAAAATCCACCCAAAAAATGTCGCCTTGTCACAAAGAAGACCACTCAATGTAACCGTAGTCCACAAAATCAGACTGTGGGTATGTGTATGTGTGTGAGTGTGTATGTGAAAGAGAGAAAGAATGCCATCTGCGCTCAAAAAAAAAAGGGAACTTGTTGTTTCAGAAAATAGAACTGAAAGCGACGCTGAAAAAAAAAAAAAGGACGGACAACCAAACTCAAGGGGGGAAAGTAAAAGACCAAATAAAATGACGGGAGGAATGAGGACCTAAACAGCACACAATTGAGACTATTTATTTGCGAGGGGTAACGCTTATAAATGGATAGGGTAAGCGTTCACATGGATCAAGAACTCTTTTTTAGGAACAACCGCAAGGCAAAAGAAAAAGAAGAGCAGAAAAAAAAGAAAATAAAGTCAATTGTTTGTACCTTGTCTTGTCCTCTGATTGATCAATTACAAGCAAGATCGTCTCACAAGAGTCAAACTCTGTCTAATCACATCAAGGATGTGAAGTGAGAAAGAATGATCAGGATAAAAGGTAATTAACGGTGGGTAAAAGTGGAATAGGTGGCTTCTGGAGGAAAAAAAAATATTCCTTGATGAGCGGGATCTGAATGACGAGTGTCGCAAATTAATAAGAACAGTACCCGAACTATCATGCAGCACTGTATAAGAACAAGTTGTTCGTAGCAGCGATCTATAGCAGGAAAAGAAAAAGAAAAAGCATCAGCTTGTATACTTGCTAGAATCAGAAGAGCTAATCACAGCAATTGTATTTTCCCTTGGATGCCAGCTCGCGTGTAGTATTTTCTTGGTAAAGTCAAGTGCATCTAGCTGCATCGCATCCCTGAAAGCGCCCTTCGGTCCATTCCTCCAATTCTTATTCCCAGGCAATGGTCCCCCAATCTTCTTGGCCTTGAACGCCGACTTGTCGGCTTGCAGAACGACGTCATTGAGTGTATCCGTATCGTATATTCGGAAGAAGTTGTGATAAGAACCTGTAAGCACGTGCCTGTCAAATAAAGAGAAAGACTGATCAGTCAATGACTTCCCATTCCATGCGATCCCGTTGATTAATCAATAACGACAACAATGGACTTCTCGGCTACGAGTCCATCTGGCGCAACTCCTGATTAAAGGAGGTTCGTGCAAAATGGGATACATAGAACAAGTAGAATATGAGCCACGATCACGTACCTGTCGTCTCCACCCCATACGCACTCGAATTTGTCAAAAATACAGTCATTCTCGTAAAGATCACAAAGTCTTCCCCGCAGGTGGTCATGAATGGGAATTGTCTTGATTGGTTTTGATTCCATGTTAACATCCCAAATCTTCAATGAAAGATAGTCACGGGATAAGATATATCGTCCGTCGTAGCTGAACTTGACATCGGAGATGGAAGAAATGATTTCCGAGAAGAATGACCGAGTCGTTGGATCTTCTTCCTCTTCAAAACCTATTGATGGACATCAGCCTCACAGAACTCAAGTACAAGCTGGGCGTACATTTTGCGTACTTATCGCACAGCGCGGAATCACGCATATCAACAAGCTTGATACTGCTCTTTGAGCTGGAGTACATGAAGAGATTGCAGTGAAAGGGGTGGAATTCCATGGCCGTGATGACTTCTGTCAGTTCTTCCATGCTCACGGGCTTGATGTCAACAATATCTGCGAATCATCGTTAAAGGAGGAAGGTTTACCTATGAGCACCGCCATAAAAGCATGCTCACTGAAACTTTGGTCGCTGATATTGAGATTCCACAGATTGATTCGCAAATCGTCGGCGGAAATGTATGTCTCCTGATCTGAGTTGACGGAGATGGAATGTAGATGATAAGCATGTGCATTTGCATAGACTTTGCGGGGTACAGCAGCAATGATGTTCTCTTGATGGGCCATTCGAGGAAGTCGTAGATGTGACAGGCTCAATGGCGGAGGTAGAGGGCGGACACCATCATGGTGATTCGATTCAGAAACAATACGAAGCGACTTTTCAAAGATTTTCCAAAGTTTGATTGTTTTGTCTGCAGGATGTTGTTGTTGTGTAATCATGGAAAGGCCGTGGAAAGTCAGATAACGCACCATTAGTCGAGAGTAGGAAGTGTGCTTCATTCTGTCGTTTACACCATTTGATCTTGTTGATTTTCTCCTCGATCTCCAGGGACTTGAGATAATCGAATTCTGGTTCATGAGACTGAAATTCGGTGTAGAATTTGTACTCGCAGCCCTTTTTCTGTGCAGGAAAGGAGCGAAACAGGCGAAATTAAGCACATCAGCAGGGCTTGACGAACTCATCGCCTTGGTGGACTGAGGTACGGACCATTTCGTTCCGTTCGAAAAGGACGACGCGACCGCCCCTGTCCCCTGTTGCAAGATAATTGCCTGTTGAGTCGAACTCGACGGCGGAAATGATATCGGCTGCGAGCAGAACGGAGGATCAGATATAATGATAAGTGAACGATGGGTGCTGGATCAGAGTAAGCTACGCACCCTCTGTGATGTCTTCCACTTCGCCCTTGTCTCCAAAGCACTGGGCAAAGCGCCATCCACCTGAGCCTGAAGGATCGTCCATGATGTACTTGGGTGGTGGCGGCTTGAGCGTCGTGGTGGGCAATTTGGGGGAGGTAAGCAGGTAAGATATTTTGGAAAGAAAACGAGTATGCTGGTGGAGGCAGTGAGCAGCGAGTGTTGACGAACGCGGAGGACGACGACGGCAAGGCTGGGGCCCTCCCCCCGCTGACGTAATAAATTTGTTTGCCTGTGCTTGGCAAGGCGGGCCAGTCTGGAATCCGACATCTCCCTTCCAACAACCACCATGCCCATTGCTCCCATCGTCGGAAAGCTCAGAAAGCGCTTTTTTCTCGATATTACCTGCGCCATTGGCCTTGGTATCTCGGGAGGCTATGCTTACTGGTCAGTCTGCCTGCTTTTTGTGGCCTTTTCATCGCTGAATCCATCTCCAGGTACGGTGTCCATCTCAAGGCTCGTAAGTCTGCAATGTGGCCTCTATGTACAAGTCGGCACTCACATGAACGTGCTTCTAGTTGAGCGACAGGAGAACTTTTACCTCAAGCTCGAGAGAGAAAAGGCCCAGGCTGCTGGGGCATCGTAGGCCGGTCATGAGGAGAGAGGGAGGCTGCAGACATGTACACCATTCGCATCACATACCAGCATTCAATCTATCCTCCTGAGCCAACACAAATCCGATTCACGCGTAAAATTACCACAAAAAAGCGCATATCAATATAAATTAGGGGGAGACGTAAACCAAGGCCCTTAAAGAACATGAAGTCGTTTCAGCTCTTCACAGCTCTCAATGGGCTCCTCTTCTATTTTCTTCACCTTTTCCCAATCTGTTCCAATTCCAAATAATCCAATCTCGTTCTCTTTCAGCCTGTTCTTCCGGTCGACCCCTCGCTGGCACTGAGTATACTTGTCTTGTACGTAGACTTTGTCCACACTATCTTCAAACTTTTGCAGTGCCGGTCCTCTGGTCTTCAAAGACGCTGATGACGCCTTGGCACCCTCCCGTGCCAATTCGGTGCCGATGACAGGATGTTTCTGGAATTCCGCCTGATTGACAAAGTAGCGAATGCCAAGTCCCCCAGTCTCCCGTTGGGTACTGTAGCGTGTCGAGCCCTGGAACGCGAACCGCGGATCGGGAACTGGCGGTGTTGAAAAGAGATTGGGCAGTGCAGATAGTAATGAGAATCCGAATAGAATGATGAGTGGTAATAATTGCATGACGAGTGATCGCGGTGTAGCCTGTTCTGCAGCTGCTGTTCCACGACCGGCCCTTCTTGCTTGGAAGCCTCCGGGCCCAAAGCTCGCAGTATAGACACCTAGCAATCATAATAAATCTCCCAGTTACGGGATGAAGTGAAAGCCACTAACTTGGACCTCCGGGACCAAATGAAAATGAAGTTCCTGGCCCACCGAACCCTCCTCCAAGTCCACCACCCCCAAAAAACATATTGAATAGTTCTTCTGGGTTGATTTCACCGTCAAACCCGGCTCCTGCTGCTCGGCCATCGCCTTGGTTGAAGAACGATGACATTCCACCACTACCACCGCCAAACCGATCTTCCGGATCTCCACCACTGCGATCATACGCAGCACGTTTCTGGGGATCTGTAGAAGAATCAGTGAGGGTTGAAAGAAAATCTCTATTCAGATTAATTACCTGACAGCACCTGGAATGCCTTGGACACCACTGCGGAGCAAATCGAAGAGAAAGCGATCAGTAAATTTATTCCTGAGAAAGCTGCAAAAGCTACAGACACACTTTTGAAAGCTTCATCTGCTCCCGGTGCTCCGTTCTTGTCAGGATGTAATGCAAGTGCCAGCTGGAAAGCCGCTATGATTAAGCCTGTAGCAAGGATTCTGGTCCGGGGCCATACCTTGCGATACGCCTTCTTGACGTCTGCCTCCTCACATTCCTTCTGCAGCTCCAGAATCTCATAGTATTCGGTCACCTTACAAGCCCGCACTCTCTTCACGATTGTATGTTGCTCCTGGGTATAGTCTCTCTTCTTTGCAGTTCCGTTCGTTGATGTAGGAGTTGACGTCGACGGTGGGTTTTGGTGGCGGTGCTTCATACCCGTCGCTGAAGGATGCTCCTCCGCTCCGGACGTACTCGACGAGCCATTGGGTGTCGAAGAGACGTTGGCACTATTGATTTTCACCAACAATTTCTCTGCCTGGGGCGTACTAAATAACGAGATCGACTTTGTGCAGAATTTGCGGGCAGCCACTAGATTCTCCGCATTGAAGTGCTTTTCTGCAATCAAGAAACACCGCAGAGCTTCGTCCTTGTTGCCCTCCATTGTGTAACGAGCACTTTGAAAGAGAAAGGTAAGGAGTGAGAAAAGCCAGATGGCAGTCCTCCCTAGGTTAGGGTTATCTACTATTTTTGGGTTAACAAATCACTCGTTTTCTTATGTCCTCTGGCCCTGGCATGCCCTCGCAGGAGTATGAGTCCTCTGAACTTGCAGATTTCAGGGCAGAGTGGAGGGCAGAGCTTGAAAGCCGCAAGCGTGCTCGCCGGGCCTCCGCATCTGCCGCCAATATAGTCGAGCATACTCCAACTTCATTTCCTACCGCAAGGCCTCTCCAGCAGACTAGGAAACCTACTTGTTCCGCTCAATCACACCCAGTAATCACACCGGATGGGGAAATCATCGACGGGAAACAAGGAAAGGCACTCACCAGCGCCCTCAGTGTCTATAAGCAAGCAGTTCAATTTGAGCAGGCTGGAGATCTGGATCAAGCTTTGACTTTGTATAGGCAGGCTTTCCGTATGGTGAGTTCCTGGATGCAAGAGAGCATCTCAGTAGAAATATACGTCAATTAGGACTCACATGTCGATCGTGCATTTCATCGTGAAGAGATGCTGCTCAATATTGCGATGCAACAATCTGGGAAGAAGAAGCCACCATCGTCGTCGTCGTCTACCGCAATCACTACCGACCCAACCCAGGATGACATGACTGCATCTATCCGGGCGTCCTCCATAACACCTCGAAACCTGCCAAAAGGTCGGACAGTCACAACAGGTATCCTAGACACCGTTGTTGCGACATTCCTCGAGCAAGAGCCGACATTAAGTTTTGTACCCGAAGACCAAACTCAACCCCTCGCAATAAAGATGCTTCCAGAAGAAATCCTACTCGAAATTCTTCACATGTTAGATTCGTCATCAATCGAGACCTTTGCTCTCGTCTGTAGAAAAGCTAGAGTCCTCACTCTCGAATCTTCCATCTGGCGGTAAGCTTACTTTCTTTTCTGTCACCCTTGACCATCCCGAATGCCGAACATAATAGCGGGTGTTTTCGAGTGCTATCCTTTGAATTACAGGTTACTGATCTGTGGGCAGGAGCTTGGTACTATCCACCTACAGAGAGCCTCAAATACCGGACCTAGAAACATTAACTGAAATTGTAAATCGGCATATCTTTGATTACAGACGAGTTTTTATTGAACAACCTCGAGTACGAACGGACGGCGTGTACATTGCAATCTGCCACTATATGTCAGTCACTCATACCTTGGTCTATTCCTTCCTTGACACTATGTCTCGTCAGCCGACCGGGCTTGAGTGAGAACCAATGGGTCAATGTGTGTAATATTCTTGTTACTGTTGCCGATCTTGGCAACCTAAACTACAATGTCTGGCAGATCACCCACTTGATCACATATCACCGATATCTGTGAGTTCAAAGGACTTAAGAGACGCTCAAAGTAATCGTTTATCATTCTGCTATCCAGTCGCTTCTATCCTAACGGTCAAGTCTTATCACTTCTAGCAAACGAAGAACATCCCCCACAAACGATAATCAACGTGCTCAAGCCATCCCTCAGGATGAAAGTAGGCTCTTTATTTCCCCCTTCGTCTTTTCCTTCTTGATCCTGATCCAATAGGGACTATATATTGGCACATGGTCACTCGCAGGTACCGAAGTAGTCCTCTCGAATCTCTTTGATGCAAGTGGACGCTACCCAATTGCCAGCTCGATTAAAGAACCTCCACCCGCTCCTCGCCCATCCGATCAACACCATTCCAGTGAGATACGACCTTCCCGCTATGTTTTCGTCATGTCCCTTGAACTCAAGTCAAGGCCTCTCGGAAGGTGGAATAGGCTTGATATTCACTCATATGATACTCTCAATCTTGAGACAGGGGACCTTACTCCTGTAGCACTCAAGCATGAGAGACCGTTCTGGTTCTCCAAAGTGCGATCTTATGTGTAGCTGGGCCTGCCATCTAAGTGGCTGTAGTTCCTGTACATTAGAACCCTCCCTTACCCTCTTAAGAATAGTACACGACAGAACATGAGAATGATCGAACACATCTGGAAAAAAAAACGACGCCTTGATACCTAATCAAACCTGTAGCTTCCTTTGTTCGTGTTCATCACTTTTGTTTGACTGTTGCCTGATTTCACCAATGTTCCTCTCTCACCCCGCGACGTTTTACTAAATGATGCACATCAGGTTATTTGTGAGTTTTTGATCAAAGATAGTTTCGGAAGATCTTCTCAATCACAGCAATGGTCGGTCAACACTTGACCTACGGTGTGAAGAACTTGGTGAAAATAAGTCTCAACGCGTTCAGCATATATTCATGCATCGTAGTGTAACCCCCAGTAGTCAATTCCAATCCACACCCTCTCCCCTCGCTACTTTCATTTCCTTTATTCCATTTTCATTGCCTGTTTTATGCGTCTGGACCTGATACCTTGAAAAGTACAGCAAAAAACTACAAGAATTGTCCCTCAGTCGCGACCTGACAATCAGATGGGATTGATGAGTGTCATCGAAATGCGGAGACGTGTAGATTCTTATACATGACAGAGACATAGTTGGACAGAACCAATGAAAGCCATGTATCAATGATCTGCCAATGAGATTGTCAACGCTGCATATGTATATATAAAGTGGAAGGTATATAATTTGAGTTGTCAAATGAGAGGAGAGAGGCTTGCAAGTAGGGACAAGAAAGAGGCATGATGCAAGAGGGAGTACCAGTAGTCCCGAACACTGTGTCCCTGTTCCAGCAGTCTTGGCTTGGCTGTACATAGAATTCGATCATACGATGGATGGACCGGCATGTTGCTCCGGTGTCACTGGTCAGCCATCATTCTTGCTTGGTGTGGATGATTCTCCGGACGTCGATAAGAATATGATCATAATAGCGTAAAACATAGGGCATTAATGCAAGTGCCACTCCAATAGCCCCAAGCATCACAAGAACAACGGGGAGCACAGATTGAGGAACAATCCCGAAGAGTAAGGGTTCCAAGACCAACGTGAGGGGAATGGGTTCACGACGAAGCCATGTCATATCTTCACCAGTCAAGGAAGGTGTAGGAACGCCTGTACTGACAGCGTACACATGGGCGTACTTGTTGCGTGTCGAGTGAAGTGGTTGATGGTGCCATTGTTGAGGCGCCACCTGCAAAGGATCATAAATTTTCAAGTATATATCACAGGGATGCTGGAAAGGTGGTTTATTCATTGAGTTTTTTTGATACTCTGACCCCACAAGGTAAAAGAAAAACAAGTCCCACACACTCACATAAGCTGGCCAGGATGCTCGCAATGTAAACTTGTTGTATGAACTCCATGCGAGATCGTCCAGGTCAAGTGATACCCATACGCCCAACTCGGCAGTCACTTCAGCCACGTCAAGAGCAGGCTCCAAATTCAGCTTTTTCTCTGCGTCGGAAGGTGTCATTTCCACCCTTTAGGGAAAAGGAAAACATTTACTTTTGGATGAGATCACAACAAGCAAAAGGAGACAAACCAGGTTGGAAATGTCATAGTTGGAGATTCAGCAGGCAAAGCAGCAAAGTTGACTATTTCTGTATTTCCTCCGACACATGTTATCAAGTAGGATAGTATAGTGACCAAAACTGAGAACAAGGCGCGGAAACAAAAAGTCATGGGTGACAGCCCTGATTTGATTTCCCTTTATAACAAACAACATGGATCAAGTATGCCTACCTAAGAACTCTGTCCTCCTCCCAGTGCTAATTTCTAATCATTCTCTAGGATTCCTTTAGGTCTCTTCTTTCAGGTTCTGGGTCAATACTTCAGACCATCGCTGGATCAGGTTCTCAAGGAAGCTCACTTGTCAATACGTCAACTAAGCCGTATGTAGCCTCCCCAGTCCACCAAAAAAAAATCCCCACATCAGACTAATACCAAAAGAAAGCAGATAGATGCTCCCAAACCAGCTTTCAAACCACGCAAAGTCAAGAAAGCCAACGAGGGAAAATACCGTGATCGTGCTGCTGAGCGACGTCAAGGCGGAGGAAACGACTATGCTCATGTGCGCTTCATAAATAAATATCTCAGGCTTTTTTCCCCCTCTGCTGACTCTTGGGCATCCATAGGTAGAATCCATCTTGGAAGATTTCGAACGACAAAACGCGAAAAATGAGAACAAGAAAGTTGTGCGCCTAAATTTCCAAAATGCCTACCGCCACCACATTCCAAGCTCACATAATGAAACCAGATCGAAGAACAACGCCAATACTTGGGAGGCGACGGTGACCATTCCATCTTGGTCAAAGGTCTCGACATGGCTCTCCTCGAACAAAACAAAGCACGAGCCACGCTCGACTCAACAGAGGACGATGAAACCCTTGAAAAAACATACGTGGAAGCATCTACCGGACCGAAAAAGCGTACAAGAGCGGATATTTTGAACGAGCTCAAACAAAAGCGTTCTCAACTTGGGCAGACTCATGATCAACTGGACTCTGGGAACGGAGCGCAGTCAAAAGACGATGCAAAGATTCTGATGGAAGAAGCGAAGAAACAAGGGAAATTCAAGCCTATTGGATTCAAACCCATTGAAGGCTCTGGGGAAAGAGAGAAGAAGAAGAAGAAGAAGAAAACCAAATCAGGGGATGGGACGACGGAAAACGGTGAAAGGGAAAGGAAGAAACGCAAAGTTGAAGCCGATGCACAGGTAGAGGCCGAAAGACCTTCAGCAACAGAGATGCTGCTGCCAACCCCAACTACCTCTAAAGCAACCACTGAGCCTGAACCTGAGCCTCAATCCTTGGGAGAAGATTTTGATATATTCGCAGATGCAGGAGAATATGAGGGCATTGACTTCGGGAACGATGATGGCGAAGGGGAAGGGGAAGGTGAAGCGGAAATGGAACTCCCTCCAGAGCGTGGAGATCCCTCGCTAGGGTCTGTACCTACTACTAGGTCCAAAGGGTGGTTTGTCACAGAAGACGACGAAATCGAAGCAACAGCTATCCCCTCAGGAACTAGCATTCAACTCCCTCCATCTCAGGACTCTTACTCCCACATTCGTCCCACATCTCCAGGGCGCAGACCACAGGATGATCGAGATCACAGTCAAACTAGAGAGTTGACAGATGAAAGGGAACATGAGCCAATGCGACTGCAACCCCTTTCAAGCTCTGCTCTCCCTTCTATACGCGACTTTCTGGCAATGGATGAGGCAGCAGAGGCAGCAGAAAAACGACGAAAAAGAAAAGAAAAGAAGAGTGGAGGTGGAAGTGGTGCCGGCAGTAAAAGTGTGGAAGACAAAGTTAACAGGGATTATCAGAGGTTAGTATTATTCACTCTTGCATCAAATAATCTAAACTTGTACAGATTACAATCTTACACTAGCAAGAAAGAAGCTTGAGGTTCCCGGTAGCATTTGTTACCTTTTGAGAGTGAAATATATCTTATCTACCGCCACAGTAAGTGCTCTCAATTGAAAGTTGGATCGTCAGCCACGCCACCTATATCCATCCGCAAGACACTGAGTGAACTACAAACTACAATAAAAACTCAAACGTGCAGTGATTCACGACGATTGCAGAGGATGCCCCTCTCGAAGCTTACTAATGATATTTGTCCGTAGTGCAGTGTCAGCGAAGAGAGCTTTGACGAGCCTTTCCAGCTCGTC
>Ga0153967_100383_pt1 | contig 18703 bp, 16 predicted proteins | sample TSFL051MetaG_FD_104688 | JGI IMG/M metagenome (GOLD analysis project Ga0153967, IMG submission 104688) | Attine ant fungus gardens microbial communities from Florida, USA - TSFL051 MetaG | ecosystem: Host-associated > Fungi > Mycelium > Unclassified | place: USA: Florida, Paynes | collected...
GTCCACAAGCAACATCCTATACGTTTCGCCTGCCTCCGAGAATAAACGTGCATATCCTCTGATTGTCTCCTCATCACCCCAGTCCCTTTTGATTCTTGGCTTGAGATTAATGATTTGAGGCAATTTAATTTCGGGGCAAAATAAAAGGGACAAGGTGAAGAATCCCTTGCGCTGGCCAACAAGAATATCTTCTATCACCTTCACGCGGTCTTTCATGCCTTTCAAGCATCTATTGAAAAGATGATTGTCATATTGAAGCTCATCGGAGCATGGATAATGGAGAGTGGTGTGCAAGGAGAAGAAATGGGAAAAGTAATGGTTCAATTGTGGAGTTCATGGGGGTAGAAAGTAAAAGGGAAGTATTCGACTCTACTAAGCAAGTCATGATAGGCTCCACATCTGAGAGGATAACAAGTTTGTCAAAAGCACAGAAATAGATGATTGCCCATACAAATCACAGCATGACCTATTCAACTAAGAGCTATAGCGAGGAAGCTGGAAATCGTTTACAAATTAAATAAACCATTAACCACTATATCACCAGAACAAAGAAAGATACAGAAGCAGCTGAACAACGAATTTGTATAGGTAGATAAGTAATACTTCAAATAGATGGGTAGCATGGGAAGCACGGCGTGAGCTTATTAAAGTAAACTATCAATGGATGATCGAGACATGAAAGGCTTTTACCTTTCTCCCCTACACTTCAAAGTCCGTTCCTCTTGCTCGCCACCTTACAATCTAGGTTCCTTCCAATCACATCCCTCCACTCGAAGTCATTGGCCCACTGGGCCTAATTGACCCCCTTGCGTTGGACCCTGACCACTGACATGAATCGTACATGAGATAGATCAAAAAGGCTTGGTGACCGTTAGTTGTACAATTACCACCTATTGTTCGTAGGAAATACCACCGCCTTGAATAGATGCCATCCAAATCCTTGTCTTATACAACCTGGAGGCAAGGTTACAAACTCGCTTCGAGAGCGTCACAAAAGTGCACACCTGAACAACTCCCTCACAAGCTCCCTGAAATCAATCCTCTTTTCCGCGATGAAATAGAATGTCAGTTTACGACGATCCCTGTGACTGACAGTAAGTAGAAGCACAGGAGAAAAGAATTAGATCATACCATTGATATTCAGCATCAATAACCTCCATAGGTAATTTCTTTGCCTTAACCTTGCTCTGGCACAACTGCAGTGCTTTTGACTCATCATGCGCCTTCTGCGCTAACAGCCTTTCGAGAAGTTTGAGCCCCTCCCAAAGCTAATCAAGGCACAACACGTACGATGAATCCTCTTGATCAGCTTTACCAAGGATCATCTTGGGATTGATCTCCTTCACTTGTTGCACTGCTTGCATTCCACCACCACTTGCACCCCCACCATGAACACCAACAGTCGGACTCGTTGGAGTATCCAAACTGAAGCCAATAGTAGCTGCCGCTGCCGCTGCCATTGCAACGGACTTTGCTTTCTCCGCTTGCTGTCTTTGCCACTCCTCCACTTGACTGATCGTAATTGTGTCATTCACAACGGTTCCCAGATCTTTGCCTCTGTCCGCCTCCACAATCACCGAATCTCCCACTTGTACATTTAGGGACGGGTTAGTAAGGTAGAACAAATCCGTTCGACCAGCCTTAAACTCAACGATGAAAAGAGGACAAAAAGGAGGGATAGAGTGAAGTGGAACACCTTTCCCCAGATCATTCAGATTTGGTTGATGCGAAACGGAACGTGAAGGGGACTGCTGGTGACTATCATGAAAGGAAGAAAAGGAAGGGCTTATTGAAGCTAACGGGGACTGAGGGATACTCGCAGAAATGGGGCTGAGCGGACTCAGCGGTTCTGATGCTTTGCGCTGAATTTGCGACACATAAAAACTTGAGTTTGGACTAATGATTCTTGGCGCACCAGCCGCAGTCGGAGATATCGGTGAAGGATTAAGGCCAGGGGAGGGTCCGCAAGAAGGTTCTCGAGCTCGGAGATAGGGTACTTTGGCAGTACTCGTGTACTTGATTCCTTGAGTAGAGGCAAATCGTAAAGTTGATTCTTGCTGCTGTCCACCATATTGTTGGTACTGGTCGAATTTGGCGGGATTCTCTTGTTCTTCTGGAAACTCGGGCTCGCTTGAGGTGCCGATGACCCGCTTTGCACTGTAAGAACCCGGAAGACCTGAATTCTTGATGGGTTGATACGGCGAGAGAAGATCACGAGATGGCGGGCTACGCGAAAGGGGAGCATATATTGGCAGAGATGCAGGCTGACTTGAAAAGTGAGCGGATGTGGCAGAGGAGGATATAGGGGCATCGTTGGATCCCATATTAAGCATTCCAAGGTCACTGGCTAGATCATCATCAGTCAGTTTGAGTCTACTGCGCCCAAACGCGCTACCAGGGACACACGCTCGCTCATCAAAATCACTAATGTCGGGAGCATTGAAACCAATTATACCCCTTCGAGGTTGAACGACACTGACACTATGTCGCCTACTCGTTGTGCCACTTCCACCACCACCATTCTCGTCCCTTGGTGGATTCTGTCCGGCCCATAATTCACGAAAAGCTGATCCATCATCTAGCAAGATCTGCCCAACGTCACGGCGGAAAGGACTCTGATTCGTCTCAGATATTCTTCGGGAAGCTAGTTCGCTACCAAGCAAGTTGGTAGAAGGTGATGATGACAATAATTTGCTGGCAGAACGTCCTACTGTGCCGAGGGATCCATAACGACTAGAACCAACTTCACCATATCGTCCAGGAATTGCGAGGGGGCTAGAACCCGTTTTTGAAGAGAAGGAATCATTCCAACTATTCATGGGTGATGGACCCAGGAATGAGCTTCCAATGGGCCCTGGGCGTCCGGTTGCTAGGGACTGGGACCTACTTCGAATTGGATCTCCCCCGAACGAACGCCCACGGCCCAGAGAAGGGAGGGCACCATCAGTGTCCGACATTGTATCAGACTCTTCATCATATTCAATCATGGAAGGGAAAACACGATCTCGCATCGCCGCAGAAAACTGGGATTGGGAATTGGAAGAAAAGGAGGAACTGCGAATCGGAATGGGTTGATTTCCACGATTGCTGTTAAGTCGGGAATTTGGCCATGGACTAGCAGTACCGCCACCAAGACTAGAGGGTATAAAATGTGTAGCAGAAGGTGAAGACAGAAAGGCCTGGTCAGAGGAATGAGGAGGTTGGCTAGCCGCCCTCTCGCGAAGGGAAACAGAGCCTCCACTACCAGTGGTACCTGAGCCTCGTCTAATGATATCGGCATCCGAGCCGTCAAAACCATTTGATGGAGCAAAACGGTTTCTTCTGTCATCATCGTCAGAAGCGCTGAATTGGTGAAGGAGGTTTTGAGTCATGGTAAAACCTTGAAGCGCTTGAGGCGTCGTGAGTTGAGTGTCAAATCTTGAGCTTATTGTCAGTGAGAATGTTATTCAAATTGTGAGTCTGTGCCAATCTATCTATGAAAAAGAGCAAAGAGGTTTCTCAGCAAAGTGTAAGTGACTGGGTTGTGAGTACTCACGGATGAAAATAAGACTTTACAGAGAGAAAGAGGATATCCAGATCAAGAGATCTCTTGATATTCTAAGTCAGTGTCAGTGTCTAGGTGGTGGTGGAGAAAGAGAGATCTATGATAGAGCTGAGGTGGAAATGATATGATACCTTTGGTGGGAGGCTCGGGTGACAGCTGACCCGGTCACATGCTTTCCTGATAGGGGCACGCACACCAGATGCACACCAAATATTCTTGAGGCAACAAGCCTTGACTAAATTTCTGCAGTAAGACAGTTTTCTAGCTAGACCTAACATTAACAGTCAATCGGTGATACTAGCTATTATTGGCAATTGAACTTATACATTCATGGATATTTCAATATCAACTAAGTTGGAATTTCAACAATGTGTGAATCTTGATCCAAACAATGTTTGGATGCTACATGTGCATCAAAAACAAATGAGAAAATCAAAAAACATAACTGATGTCTGACAACATCAATAGTGTCTAGGGGCAGGGGCAGGGGTGTAAGGGTAGCAAAAGTCTATCCTTGACTCTGTCTTTGCCTGGGTAAAGTGTACCCTCAGGGATAGAACATACCCTCATCAAGATAAAAATAAGTGTACTTTGCTCTGAAAATAAGATATACTCTTGGAATAACACTTTAAGCCCATTATAGAGTAGACTATAAGGGTATTGGTAAGGGCAGGATATATCATTTTCAAAGGTCTTCCAATATAATTTTCAGACTTCCAATGGTGTTCCAATTATTTAGATTCTTTCATATTCTTTCATCTCCTTTTCTACTTTCATATCTGATTTTCTGAGAAAATTTCATAGCTAACCAGGATCTCTTAGACTCTCCCTCCCAATTGAACTCCTCTATCTTCCAAGATCTATGTCTTCTCTTCTTACTACTATTATTCTATAACTCCCTGCAAGGTCACTATCCTGAAATTAGCAACCATATACTGCAACAGAAAATCAAGGCACAGCACATAAGCTGAGGCCAAGGTCATTCCATCTGGTTTTCCAGTTATCTTCTGATTACCTTCTGGATGATTTCTGTATATTTAGTGTTTCTTAGTAGATGTCTGTCTTCCAAGCTCAATATCAAATAACTCTCCCTCATAGTCTTGACACATCTGGCCTTGGTAATTGAGCATATCCGAAAAAAAAAAGTCAAATCAGTATTCTGAGTTTTTCCGATGTCTATCACAATGTGTAAGGAAGGAGCACGTACATCTCTTTCTCAATCAGATTCCACTCATTTTCATTATATAAAAACTTCAAAAGCACAGTATCATCCTCCTTAAAAGCACATCATCATATGCTCCAGAATGTTACCAGATAATTTGATTGGCAAATTCTTTCCTCCAAGAAAACCATATTAGGTATTATAGACAGAAACGCGAATGACGTTGCGAACAGATAGTCTATAGTCAATCGAGTCAGTGTCCATCTCCAGCCAGAGAAAAGAGAGAAGGACGCTCACTAAGATTTCTATTTCCGTGGCCCATAACAATACCGCACTCAGACAGTTCTGCAGCCCTTTATCCCCGACCAACATAACGTCCGAACTCGGGACTCCAGAAATATTCATGATCCACAAGTTCTGTGAGTGTCTTGTACGCTTCTGCATCAGCAAATGGGACACCTGTGCGGGGATCCAGATATGGAGCAATTTGGCCAGTAATCGGACATCGCTGTTTAACCCGACCTGACAGGAATCAATATGAAAGACAAAACTAGCATAATCTTTGACAATGACCACTCACCTAACGGCCGTCCCTTTCCTGCAAGAACTTTCACCTCATCCCACTTGATATGATCACCAAACATAGATGTCATCAGATCCTTCCAAGACGGCTTCGCAATGCCATCCTGTTGATCAGTTTCAACAATAACATAATTCTTCGCCACCTTTTCTATACGTTCTTCTTCTACATACTGTTTTTGTGATGACTGCACAGGTACAGTGGTATCTGATGGAGTGAAGAAAGTAGGCTGAAATACAGAAGGGACAGGTGTTGAAGCAGCAGTTGTAGGTGTCAGGGTGTTGTATGATGTAGAAGAGTAGGGGATGGTGTTTCGAAATTGGGAGGAGTATGCTGTCGTGGATGGTGCAGCTGCCGTCGCAGAAGATGACGGAGCTGTTGAAACTATAGCAGGTGGGCATGCTAACCCCACAGAGGACATTGCAGCTTTGGTTTCAATTTTGGATTCGGACGACGTAGCCTCTACTGACGGTGTTGATATAAAGAAAGGAGTACCCGAGACAGTAAGTAACCGAGAAGTCGATGTCTGCTCGGTACTGACTGGGGTTGGATCTGATCCAAGCTGGGTTGTTAATGTTCTGGAATGTGAAGCTAAATACTGGTATAGCTGAGTATAGTAGGAGTTCATTTGAGCCGCGGTATATTGTCCATAGGCTGGAATAGCAGTTGGCTGGGGTTGAGGTGGTGTCACTTCAACTTGAACCTTAGACTTCTCGTCCTCTGTTTTGCTAATCCAACGAAGTACAGGTCCTGTCACATTTTGCGTCTTGATAGTGCGAGCCTTCTTTCGTTTTTCTTCCTCTGCCTTGAGATAATTTTTGTGCTCTTTGATATTACCCTCCTCATTGTCAAGGGCGCGCTGAATCAATTCAGCCTGAGAGAAGGATTTGATAGTAGGTTTGAATTTCTTCTGAGCAGATGCCTATGGTTACGAGTGAGAAGATAGAACGGAGGAACCCATAATGGAACACGCCTTCTTTTCCTCTGTTTCTCTCATTCTTGAATCAGTTGCAGAGGTATTAAGAATCGTATGCCGTCTTTGACTCTTCCTCTTCTGTCCCACTCGCTTGAGCCCATCTAAGGTAGTGGATTCTTGTATATCGGACGGAGCAGTTTGCTTCTGCCTTTGTCCCGATTTGGTAACAGGGAGAGCGATAGATTGAGGATTAAATGTTGCTTTGTTCCTATTATGTGCGATGGCAGTCTGCTTCTCGAGTCGTACTCGTGCCGCCTAGCATACCATAAGTAAAACTCTGTCACATAATGCGTGGTGACGGCATACCTTCCGAGCAGACTTTTCTTCATTATGAACAGCTTTATCTCCAGCATCCATTTCTTCGTGGTTCGTTTCTTCATCAGTGCTTGCAAAATCAGACTCAAATAAGTCCTCCTCATCTGAGCAAAAAGTTATTCATGTAAAATATTTCGCCCCCGTAAGCGTACCTTGATCGTTTAAAAATTCATTATCATCATCCAACTCTTGGTTGGTTTCGTCCAAGGCCAGTTCTGCAAGTGCTGATTCCATACTAGCTGAGCGTGAGCAAGTGCCAGATTCTCAGACGAACAGATGTGACTGACCGATTTCCAGCTGTGCTCCTGCGAGAGCGGCGCTGAGCGAAGGTTTCTGCCATCGTGGTGAACAACGATTCGGTATTGCAGCTGGAGTATTAATGACACTGTCTGAACCAAATAAATAGAAATAAAACGTTTGTTTGCTCGAGTCGGCATCCAACAAATGGCAACAATTACACTTTCTCGGTTCTCGAAAGCCCCACCCAATGGTCCCTCGAAATTGTCAAAAATTCTTGACCATCTAAACCAACAACCAAAGCTTCAATTAAAGAATGTAGCCAACTTCAAAATCCAGTGGGAAGCTCAGAAGAGCTCGAGTGATGTCAGGTATACTGTGCAACTTGCATCCATTGTATATTAAAGGATTAAAGCTTGGGGTAGGCGTTTTGTGAAGGTCACATTACCCCGAATCCGATATGCAAATCCCACCATGCCGATTGAGGCAGACAGGGTCTGGAAGCAGGAGATAGATTCGAGCATACAACTGGTTTTCGGTACGTCTATGTGATCATCGTCGTCCATTCCGAATGATTCAAAAGATAATACTATCCAGAGTCAGGGAAAACATCGACTATTAAAATAAACGATTTGTCGTCGTCGGCTATCCTTACACAGCTCATGCTAGCAGCAGGCGGAGATAATTGGGTGGAATATGAAAACCGGAAAAAGTCAAACAATGTCCCGGGTACAGAAAAGAGATCTACAGCATCTATCCGATTTGCAAAATCCACCAAGTCAGCCGCGTTTCACGAAGCTCGTGCCTCAGCTTCATGACGCCATTTCTTTACCGCGCTATTCCATTTCCATTGAGCGGACATGACAAGTAATACTATCGGCTTGACATTCACTTGACACAGCACAAATAAAAATTATACATTACTTGGGCGTGACATAGCCAGCGAAAAATACAACTAAGCCTAAACCAAAGATAACACTACCTAGGTCATTCAGAAGGAACATAACGATGTTAAAGACTTCCAGTAACCTTTTGATCCAACCAAGGGCGTCTTGATGCGGCCTGTGAGAACGGATGGGCTGAAAGATACCAGGAGTGAGAAATAATCATGTGTGTCCATGTCTAACTGCAACGTACAAGGACATGCCGAAAGGAGTCAAAGTGGAGAACACTTTCCAATGCAACGAACACCCAGAAGAAGGCCTAGCCATGGATTCAAAAAATGACCTCAATTGATCGATAAATTTGACTGACCGGTTGAGGCTGCACTATGAATGTCTGCAAGAGTTCCAGCATATTCCTATCCTCGCCCAAGACAGCCCATCGTGTCCACCTGCCCACATCCAAAGAGCCCACACGTGTTCGATATGCAGAAGGCTCAAGGAAGAACACGAAGCATGCCAGTAGCAGCCACGCTGTCACCAGCTGGACAGTCCTCCTGATTGCCTTGTCTCGTTGTAGGGTATCAACATCTGGACTGGTGGCCTGAGTGCCCTGCCTAATTTGTTGCAGGAGACTGAACATGTCCGAACCCGATGCACCTGAAGCACCGGCACTAAGCGAAGCCAGCATTTCGGCGAAGGGATCGACATCAGTCTGCTCATCAGACTTCGAATTATGGCCTTTACCAGGTGCAAATTCACCACTTGAGTGTTTTGAGGACGGCGAATCGACATTGACAAGGGCGCGATGAAACCGTTCCTGTAGCTCGGGAGACCATACAGAATCATCTACAACACCAAAATGAGTCTCAGGTTTCGTAGGAGGCGATGGAGCTAAAGGTGACGATGGCTTGCTGGTCGTGGGTCCTGGCGAAGGAGAGACAGATATCCGAGAGGGAGTTGGCATCCCTGGGCTACCTGAATCCTTTGAACGCAACGAAACATCTGTGCACAATAAACTCTAGGACCAAAAGGTTTAATTGGACCTACCGTCGCTGCCCAGATACACACCCTCCTCGCCTCTTGCACTTGTTGTGAGCTTGGCGAGACGGTCACCACGCTTTGCAAGAATGGCCTTTCGACGAGCATCTGCACGTTCAGCAGCACTTGACATGGTGGAAAAGTTGAAATGTATTGGCCATGGCCACTGACATCAATGCCAGTCACATGTCTGCTGGATATAATCACTAGGGCCCACAGGTACAAGAGCATACCCTCAGGGTGTGGTTAGGGCAGGGTGTATTCTCAAGGGGAGAACATATACTTGAATTGAATGTGCTTTGCTCTCAGAATAAGATATTCGAATAACACTTGAAGTCCACTAGAGATGAAGTTAAAGTAGACTGTACCCCTAGGGGTATTGAGAAGGATAGGGATAAGGGTAGTCATTAGTTCATGTCAGGGTTGAGTTACTTAGCCTATTGGCTATCACTGTGCCAAAGGCATGGCTTTCATCCTCTACTATCAATTGTATACCCGTTGTGTCATAGTTAGTTTGTTCACTCTATGTCTTTTTTTGCATGACCCGGGACATTGTTTCATAGTGTCACAGAGTGGACATCAAGTCATAAGTGGCCCAGCCTGGGGGTGCCTTGTCATATCAAGCGCCATGGAATAAATTGTTGATTTTTCTAAAAGTACCTTCTCTGAACCTTTTGGTTGCAGCAAATGTGTTTGGTGCTTTCACACTACTACCTGCTCCTACTGTTCTTGTGGTTGCAATAGGCTTATTATTCTCTAGAATAAATTCTCAGTAGAATCATTGTCAATGTCCTTGTCTCCTCCCCTCAATATGCTTGATAAAAGGAGAAACAAGATGACTATTTTATTTTTTTGTCAGCAATTTATTACACGGTGCTCGAAACAAGATGGTTATCCAGCCCAACAAATTTTCCAATTTTCCTTTAGCAAATACTTCAGTTGATCCATGCAACATGGCAATTTCTCATGACATGTTTGGAACTGCTTTGCGACTGTCTGAGTGACATTTCGTGAAACAGAAAATGAGTCATCCTCTCGTGGCCGTTCGATTGTTAAGCAGCAGAAGAACAATCCAAGATCCAATTAATCAAAGCTAGGTGCAGTCTCCGTCAATTCCTTCTCAAGAATGGGTGTACGGTCTTCTGTAAATCAAGATTGGGGGTGTCCATGACTAAAGAGTCAAAATTTTGATTGAAGCCTGTAAAGGAGTTGGCTGACGGTCTCTCGTTGCAATGCCCTAATACACGACGTGTTTTTCTGGCGAACTGCTGATATGCTTGCTTACTTTTTTTTGTGAGGTAAAAACGCACAAGGCGACGTTACGTGCCGTTGAAAAGACACCTCGGACGATGATATAGAGTAATTTCAAAGGGGAATGACGTTAAGCTGTCTTCATAGAGGCGTGGCAAGTAGATCTGCAGCAAATCAGGAGAATATTACGGTCTCGTACGTACGCAGAGCCGTCAAGAACGGATGTACGGGCCGCCAAAGCCTGTTGAGATTATCAGTGACAGCCAAAGCCAAGAGTCAAGTCAAGTCAAGGATGGTTCGCTTCGCCGCATAAAGCGCCACTGCCTGGGCTGGAGGCTCCTCTCCAGACTCCCTCGTCCTCTGAAAAAAAAAATTTAGGAAACATTTGCAATGAATGCCCGGCCTTTCACGCTAGCCGAATTTGGGCAACTGGTCTCGGCGTCCCTGGAAGCGGAATCCCAAGGGCGATGCAACCCTGAGACACCAGCCAACGTTTTGTCTTTTTGTACTCCCAGGCCACGTCGCGCTGGTATGCCTGACAAAGTCAATTCATTCAATCTGTTCTGATTTATTCCCAGCGCGCCAGCCTTTTTCTTGTATAGTTGAGCACCCAGTTCCCATGCGTCCGCTGGATTCTACGGTCTCTCTCGACCCTACAGACTCGTGTATGCCTTTCTACCCACTAGGCTCTCGTCCTCGTGCCCGGCAGGTCATAGAAAAAATCAAGCGTCAGGCATCTGCCCTTGTAAAATCGCCTTCAAGGGCAGTTCGTCCTCTCCGAGTCCCAGCCGTCACGTTCGTGGCTGCTTCTCCGGTCGAGTCCTCTTTCTCAGGTCGCGCTAGTAGTGTCTCTGATCCACACCACGACAATGCCATCCTGCACATAGATGCCCCTCCAGCTAGTGATGTCGTCCCATATCCCCTAGTCTCGCGCCTAGAGTGCGAACCAAAATACCCCTCGCCGCCTTCAGCCCAGGCATCTATACCCACCCCTCTTTCCAATGTCGCAACCAAGTTCTCTGTTGTTTCTCCCCCTTCACCCTCTGCCTCTGAGCGTTCCGATTCAACATCGTCCATTCCGTCGCCTGTCACTCCTGTATTTTCGGGCCATCATATCGTCCACCCCTATGCGTCCCCAGCTGTCACGTCAAAAAGATGGTCCGTTGGAAGCTACGAACAGGATCAAAGTAATGATCCATTCGCTAGAGCAAAAGTGCAAGTTGTGAGGAGGAGCTTGATTCAGGACCACTTTCTCATGGCTTGTGCTGCTGTCGATGATCCTACCCCAGTCGAAGACAATGTCCATGGAACTCGGTCTGCGAAGGGCAAACCTTCCGCCTTTGGGAAAAAAGCCAATGCATCTTTGCCACCCTCGAAGCCACCTCCATCCTGTCCTCTCCCTAGCCCTCCGTCTGAATGCTCAGAGTCTTCTGATTCTATACATTCTGTCCTTGATTGCCCATCCGTCGCCGATCAAGAATGGACTCTATTCCTCGGTGTTCCCTCCAAGCCTCTTGAGGTCTTAAACGTCAAGGCTGAGCCTCGTAAACGTGCTGGCTCCTTACCTGTACCGTCGTATTTGCCAAAACAACATCTTTCGCCTACCGACATTCCGCCTCAGGTACAACCGCGTGTTCGTACCTTTTCAAGTTTCAGCACTCGTTCTCATGCCACCGGACGTCGTATTGAATCTGGCCCTGCAGACACGGATGGTGTTGTGTTCGACTGGACACTTTCTCTGCCGGTAATCAAGAAACCCAAGTCTAGCTTGAAAACCCAGGCTTTTGCTACATCATCCGGGTCTCCTGTTCGGGTTAATACCAGGAAATGTAAGAGCTTCACAGACTGGACGGTTAATCTGGCAGCTCCTCACGAAAGGCAGGAGATTCGCTTAAGAGAGAAGGAACGCAAATTGGAACGCGCGAGTCATATATCAATCGTATCTACTGCCTCCGCTCGAGCCGCCTCTCATCCTTCAGTTAAACAACTGCCCACTGAAGTCGAGTCCACACTACCTCAGATCCATTCATCTCATTCCATCAATGCAAGTCCCACCCATCTGGATCATACTGAGTCGATGACAAGTCTCCATTCAGCCACATCATCAGTTTCGTCGACTAAATCGTCTTGCCAGGATAGTCTTCCCTTCGATCCTTACTCTCCTGATATCGCTCCTGTCAGTCCCACAGCGCCCTCCTTCAGCAATTACAGCACATATGCGGATTCACTCTTCATTATCCCTAATGCGAGGCCACCTTCACTCGTCTCGATGGTAGCTTCGACTCCTAGTATAGCCAGCTTCCCTCTCCCACCCTCATTTTCCCACAAACTCGCTCAAAGAAGACTAGCGGCCCCACTCATGCCTGGACCCCTTCGTTCAACGGGAAAGTATCGATCGGATCATTCGTTTTCCGTTTACAATGACCATTCTCATGCATTGACTTCTGCCGCTCTACCCATGGTCTCGAGCTTATCCTCAGTAGACTGTGAGACCCATGCTGCTGCTTCTGCACCTGCAACTAGCTTGCACTTCTCGCCTTGTTTATTCCCTTCTGGTCCATCGAGAAGTTTAGAAAAAAGAAGACCTGGATCATACTATAACCGCCCAACCACTTCTACGTCTGTTGACAGCCAAAGCAGTGATGCAACCGCGATTAGTGCAGCCAGCTCGAAGACATCAATGAAGACAGCAAGCACTGCTTCGACCATCGTACCGAAGACTAGAACTCCGATGCTGAACGTGAACATCGCTGACGTACAAACCGAGCATCAGGTTAATAGTGGACCTTCTAGTTCACGTTTGTGTGCTAGTGCTATCGCAGAGGAGGCATGTTACAGCGGGTTGACGAGACCCAGTTTTGAATCGTCAGCGATGGGTACAGAATATTATACATGTAATGAGGATGGGTTGTCAGATGAGGAGGTTACGTCGTTGAGGAAACGGTGCTCACCTGTGGAAACTGACGAGAATTCTGAACATTATTATTCTGCAAGATCGAGCTTGGACCTCTAGGACTGTTGATCGCTGTGGAAATCCTCTGTGAGGTAATGCATCCGCCTGTTCCTCGATGTCAGTTTGCTTCTAGGTTTCTTAACTGATGTTTGTTGTCCAGGTCATTGTTTTGGTGCAGTATCTGTACATTATCTTGACCGAATACCAATTATGGGTTCTTTTCTCGGTATTGGTTGTCATCCTTGCAGAGGGCGATGATCGAATGATTTTGAATTCCTTTCTTTTCTATCGTGAAATCGATCACTCATTGTCCGTCCGTGTATGCACTCTACATTTCATTGGTCAGTGACCCTGTCTTCTTCGTGGGACCGCCTCTTGTTGCCTGTTCCCTGGGTACTATCGTTGAATCATTTCTTGTATGTCAAAGATTGATGACTTTTTAAATAATCTCATCAACCTGTGGCTCTCCCTTCCCTCCCTTCCCTTCAGTCTTTACCTGTCATAGACATTGGTCATTTTCCCTTAGCATTTTGGAGTATACAGTATCTCCCCGATGCGTTTTTATCTTGGTTTTTTCTCTTGACTCAGTCAATTCCCCCCATCCTCAAGAGGTAGTTTATGGATTGACCTTGCTTGTACATTGTCTACACATTTTTGTTTAGATTCGGTTGCTCAACTTCAAAAAATGGTTGTGACCGTTTTCTGACTTGGATCGGTGGATCGTCATTGTCGGTATACATGGGTCCCCTGTGTCCAAACAATCTTCTCCAACGCCTCTCCATTAAACTGTTATTGTCATTATCATCATGATCGAAGATTATATGGTATTTAGGATCCATTGAATGAACGCAAAAAAAGGATGGAATAGGTTCTGGTATAATAGGAAACAGAAAAAAAAAAAGAAATAAGAACATGCTATGCACCATCGTTCCCTATTCAAATAATGAGCACAATGAACAACCTGAGAAGTAAAAAAAAAACATACCAGATGCCTTTGTCCAATCTTCATGTTTTTGAATGTCAGCTTCTGTAACAGTCGGTCTCGTACTCTCCAGGCTCTTCAAAAAGTCTGTGAGCTTCAACGGCGGTTCAAGAAGCTCGTCAGTTCCGATATCCGACCAAGTCATTTCCTTCGCTCCCTGGGCACCAGGAGAACATGGTGTCCACTTTGATTGAAATAAACCAGACTCTGAATTCTCGACCTCAACTTGACGGAAGTGTGTTGCGTTGATGACCTTGCGTACTGGCTGCATGAGGGCATCTCGTACGACAACCGAGATATCAGACCCTGAGTATCCGTCGGTCCGTTCTGCTAGTGTACGGTAATCTCTGGGTTCGAGCTGACAAGGTGTGTTACCAATGTGAATTTCGAACATTCGACGTCGCGCGTCAGGACCGGGAAGGGGTATGTATATCCTTCTCTCAAACCTTATTAAAGTCGATTATCTCCCCTGGCATCCATAGCAAGACGACTTACCGACGCTTGATGGCATTGTCAAGCTGCCAAGGGATATTGGTTGCACCAAGGACGAGCACTCCCGTATCATCATGACCCACACCATTCATTTGCACCAGAAATTCTGTCTTGATTCTCCGAGAACCTTCTGATTCAGATTCACTGCGTGTGCCGGCTAGTGAATCAATTTCGTCGATAAAGATAATCGCAGGTTTCGACTCTCGTGCCAGCTCAAACAGGTTCTTGACTAATCTGCGCAAGTTAACGCATTATGTCACTATGACTGGTCGACTTGACGGACTTTGGGACTACGTGGCATACCTTTCAGAGTCACCTTGCCATTTACTAACGAGGTCGCTAGAGCTGACGCTAAAGAATGTGCTCTTTGCTTCGGTCGCAACTGCTTTTGCGAGGTAGGATTTACCGGTCCCTGGTGGTCCATAGAGTAGAATGCCCTTCCATGGTGTGCGTTTGCCGGTAAATAGATGGGGAAATTTGATGGGCAGTATGACGGCTTCCTTCAATGATGCCTTGGCGCCCTCTAGACCAGCAACATCGTCCCATTTGACATGTGGTCTCTCTGATAAAATAGCACCAGAAAGCCCAGCTCTTAATTTCTTCGTTTCAGGGTCAACATCTCCATCTTCATCGTCCTTCCTGAGCACCTACATCAGTGTCCAGGATTTTGTACACGGTGGTCAAAAGAAAGGGACGTTATTCACCTTTTTGCTATCCCATTTCCACTCACACCAACAGCGCTTTTCCCCTTGGATGTTAATGAGTTCGTTATGTGGCCCTTCAAGGTCTCCGCACGAGTGAGGTACTCGTTGACCTTACTGCGGATTAAGGTTTTGGAGTTCTCGTTTTTCTCATCTGAAATCTCACATTGATGCTTGCTTACAAAGAAGACAAGGGGCCTTACACTTCAGCGCTAGCATGAAATAATCGAGTGAGTTTTGATATAACTTGTAGGCCTCTGTATAATTTTGTTTCAAGTCCTCATCAATAGCCTTCTGCACAATTTCTACAGCACGCTATATAAGGATATTAGATCACGAAAGTCAAGTGTGCTTCAGAACTCACATCAAGATGCTGTGTCGTTGACATGACTGAACAGAATGAACACCACAGTTGTGGTATGTTGTTGTTGTTTGGATCACTGGCTGATAACAAAGGTCCATCCCCTTTCTCATGGCCACCGGCTGTTGTTCTCCCATGAGGCACTGTGATGTTATCCGTACCTTTTTTTGTCATTACTCATGGGCTATTGAATGGCATGCAACCGATAATATGAGTAACAATCAACCCTAGCATGTATCAATCAATTGATTGATCCTTCCTTACCGATGAAACCCCTGAGATCGGGTGCTCATGTTTTTTGTGACCAGCAGATAGTGCAAATTTCCACCCCTTGGTGGAGAATATACTCACATCATGTGGACATCTTGGGACACCTGTAATCGACCACAGACTAATTCAATAAGCCGTTGTTCCACACATCTTATTCATCACATCGATTAACAATTGTCCCGATTTGGACATCATCATCCAGTTGCCACAGCTTTTTGAATATATAATAGGGTTCATCATCTGCCTTTCAAACAAGGTCTCTCTCTCACCAAGAAGTGTTCATCTGAACAGCGCTTCTGCTGCCTATTGAAAAGCTCGAATTTAACATTGCAATGCCTCGATACATGACTGGTAGACCACGATCCAGTCGTAATCAATACAATTTAGGCAATCAAAAGCTCACATTGCGTGCAGCCACTCCAGAGGAAATTGAACAATGGAATGATGCAAGCAGCGATGATACTTACTTTATGGACAATCTCACTGATCTCGACGACGGCCGGCCATATATTTTTGAGGTAAGGGTTCAACATTCATTCGCCTCGGAACAACTCAACTCAACCTCATCTTGTTTAGAGGGGTGAGTCAGCCTGGATTCGTACAGCAAAAGGTACCTGGTGTCTCGGTAGCGTAACGGGCTCGCCTCCTCGGGTGGGTCTTACGCGAGAGGTGAGCTGCGCACAATTCCACATCTATCTCCGAAGTCATCTGATTGATGTCTTGCTCTTGATAGGGGGAGGGCTTGTTCTACTCTGTGATCTTCACACTGGGTGGCCCTCGACTGAAAAAGAGCTTCGCCCCTCTGAACGGAGAAATTAAACCAGACAGTGAGGAAATCCGTGATCTGCTGAGAACATACGGTTGGTTAGGGAACTAGACTTGTTCTCCTTCCTCATGACTTAGACACTTAATTTATCTTGACTTGCACGTGTAGTATATATCCACACACCACACAATAAGATTGTACATAATATCTAACCTCGACTTTGATCCACTGAATGATCCTGGTGTCCAATTTTGACAGGTTGTGCTCCGTAATATAGAACACATGCAGAGGTCGAGGATCGATTATCCGGGAAAGACAAGTGCTAGGAAGCCCTTTTCAGAATCATTACTCAGAACCAAAGGATCGGGGCGCTTACAGGCCTCTGATATTCTTCGGATCTCGAAAACACGATTTACACTATTGCTGGCACCCATAAATTTTCCTACCCTGAAATGAAATTATCCTCTACACCTATCCTTCTGGATTCTGGCTGACGGACTACTTCGACGTCTAAGTGGCTTGAGCTAAATGAAGACCATATGCAACGAGATAACCCGTGCTTGTTTAGTTGATTAGTCCCGATGCAGAAGCCTGTCTGCCTTTTCGCGGTCCTCGACGAGGTCGTCCAACCAGGAGTATAAAAAGTGGCGGGGTCCATAACTCCTGCCTTTATTTTTCTAGCAATGCTCAATAAGCTGTCAGTTTTTCTCGTTGTCCACGTTGCTGCGACTATCTCTCTTGCACTTGCGACTCCTGTCCACACCTGGCAGGCTGTTGATCGAGCAGGAATTGTTCCCGGGCTCGTTTCTAGTAACACTCTAAGCGGTAATTCGGTGGACAATACAGTTAGTGGTGTTCCCAGTAACCTCGGGAGCCTCAGTGATGGAGGTCCTCTTGGGTCAATCAGTGGCGGGAATCCTCTTGGGTCAATCAGTGGTGGAAATCCTCTTGGGCCGATCGGCGACGGGTTGATCAGTCCCATTGGTGTTGTTCCTGGGATTATTGCGTAGAATTCAGACCTACTCTCGGTGACTTTCGGTGACACACGAGGTGAGGGACCGCTCGATCGTTTCATAGCATTCATTAACAAATGATAAGTTGGGTAGCCTATGTTTGTAGTATGTGCTCCGAGCTATTCTGCAAAAGAATGTGTTATCATCGCTTGGTGATCCTTGAATTACAGGATGAGGGATATGATATTGATCAGCTCAAACTGAGTTACAGAATAACACAATACTTATTGTACATAGGTGAGTAAGGAATAGTAGTGATGAGGTACTCACCTCAGACATTACCTTAGAACGACTGAGGTGAGTGTGTATAGGAAATCACATACGTTATAGGAAATATATCTAGTTATCCAGGTGCATGTGGAGAAATACATATCTGGAGATTGAAATTTATCTTCTTTGAATTCACCTGTGGATGATCAGTGAATTTCTGTTACCATTTTCTGTTGATTTATAAGGAGATAGTTTTTTGTGCTCTGGTGTTTGTGTTTTCTCACTTCTACATTTATCAGACTGAGTTGACATTGCTATTGCTATTGTCAGAGTGGAGTGACCCATGAGCAGTCAGACTGTACCCATTCTTATGATATGGAATGACATAGATAAATTTCCCAGACATGGAAAGGGATATGGAGAGCTACCTGGAGAGATCATAAGCATGGATGGACCACTGGACATATACATGTATCTCACTTTTACTCCTCTCTCAGCCACTTACATTTCACTGTAATGTCTGAGTAACTCAGATTGCAACACTCAAGCAAAGACTTGAGGATAAGTTTAAAGTAAAGGAAGAAAGAAAGTGATACAATTGGTAAAGCATAGGGAATACAAGTGAGTATCATATACCTATTGTCACAAACTTCATTTGGTCATAACTCCACAAATACTTGCACAATTTCAACAATTTTAGATGCACCTGAAAGCCCTTAAGAAGATCTTTCAAACGATGTGCAAAATGTACTGAAGTGATCAGTATGTATTGAGATATCAGATAATCAGTGCTAGATACTGATCTACAGATATTTTGGGAACCACTAAATGCAGACATTCACTTCTACATGTATATGGAAGCTCTCTTTAATACACTTCTGATGACCATAAATAGACCCCAAGGTGATAAGATCCTGTAGAGATACAAGGACCTCAATGTTTGATATAATACTGATCTATTACTCATA
>Ga0153967_100389_pt1 | contig 18482 bp, 26 predicted proteins | sample TSFL051MetaG_FD_104688 | JGI IMG/M metagenome (GOLD analysis project Ga0153967, IMG submission 104688) | Attine ant fungus gardens microbial communities from Florida, USA - TSFL051 MetaG | ecosystem: Host-associated > Fungi > Mycelium > Unclassified | place: USA: Florida, Paynes | collected...
AGATTGTGGTAGAAGTTTTGAAGAGGCTGAAAGAAAATGATCTATACATGAAACCAGAAAAGTGTTTGTGGAAAGTCAGTAAAGTAAACTTTCTGGGAGTAGTAATGGGTCAGAGGAAGATCGAGATGAAGGAGGATAAGGTGGCAGGAGTGTTGAACTGGTCGACACCAAAAACAGTCAGAGATGTCAGAAAGTTCTTGGGACTTGCCAATTACTACAGGCAATTTATTAAAGACTTTGCAGCAATAGCAAAGCCCTTGAACATGTTGACAAGAAAGTATGAGAAGTGGAGATGGGAGGAAGCCCAGCAAAAGGCATTTGAGCAGTTAAAAGGGATCTTCACTACAAGACTATTGTTAGTAGCACCCAGCTTAGATAAAGAATTTAGAGTCAAGGCAGATGCTTCCAACTTTTGCAACAGGAGGTGTATTGTCTGTCAAGTGCAAAGATACTAAGTGGAGACTGGTAGCCTATATCTTGGAATCATTGAATGAAACAGAATGTAACTACAAGATTCATGATAAAGAAATGCTGGCAGTGATTAGATGCCTAAAGGCCTGGAGGCACTTTCTAGAAGGTGCTAAGGGGAAATTCAAAATATGGTCAGACCATAAAAACCTAGAATACTTCATGGGTAATCAGAAGTTAAACAGGCAGCAAGGTAGATGGGCACTCTACTTGTCCAGATTCAACTTTTATCACAAATGGCCACTTACTGATTTGTGATTGCTTTGAGTTTAGGAGTTTTAAAGAGTATTTGAAGTGATTTAGAGTAAGCAACAAAAGATGTTGTTAAGTCTGAGGTCTAATCCTCAGACTAGGAAGCCTTATATACAGGAATAGATGGTCTGTGCACCTGGATAGAGCATCACATGTTCTACTGCCTATTATTCTACATATGGCAGTCCTTTTGTGTCTAGAATAGTGATAACTTAACCATAAAAGGGGCTGTCCTTGTTTGTGTTCAAGGATTGATGTGCATCTATGAATAATAGATCAGTGTCATGCCAAACCTTAAGGTCCTTGTATCTCCACAGGATCTTATTGCCCTAAGGTCTATCAATGGTCGTCAGAAGTGTATTGAAGAGAGCTTCCATGTGCATATGGAAGCAAACATCCGCATTCAGCGGTTTTTGAGATATCTGCCAATCAATGTCCAGCACTGATTAACTGATATCTCAATGAGTACTGATCACTTTGACACGTTTTGGGCATTGTTCGAAAGGTCTTCTTGAGGGATTTCCGACGCATTCTAGACCGTGGGAATTGTGCAAGTATCTGTGGAGTTATGGTCAAATGAAGTTTGTGACAATGTACCTGGAAACAGAATGGGAAGAGTGGATGGATTGAGCAGAAGACCGGATTGGGAGGTAGGAGTAGAAAGAGATAATGAAGAGCAAACATTAGTGAAGAAGGAATGGTTGGAAGCCAGAGTGGCACAAGTATCAGAGGTAGTGATCAAAGGAGTAAATATCTTAGATAAAATTAGGAAGAGTGAAGTAAAGAACAACAAAGTAGTTAAAGCAGTGGAGGAGATGAAATGAGCAGGGGTAAAAGTCTTAAGAGATGAAGAGTGGAGAGAATACAAGGGGTTGATGTTAAAAGAAGAGAAGGTGTATGTGCCCAAAAACAAAAGACTAAGGGCAGAGATAATCAGGCTACACCACAATATGCCTGTAAGAGGACACAGAGGACAGTGGAAGACAATAGAGTTGGTAACCCAAAACTTCTGGTGGCCAGGAGTAAGCAGGGAGGTAAAACAATACATGGAGAGATGCAATGCATGCCAAAGGAATAAAAATTGTACACAGGCACCTGCTAGCAAGTTAATGCCAAACTTAATACCAGAAAAGCCATGGAGTCACATATCAGTGGATTTCATTATGAAACTGCTATTAGCACAAGGATATGACACTATATTGGTAGTAGTAGATAGGTTAACTAAAATGGCTCATTTTATACCTACCATGGAGAAAATGATAGCAAGGGGACTAGCTAGACTATTCCAAAATAATGTCTGGAAATTACATGGCTTACCAGAAAACATTATTTCTGATAGAGGGCTGCAGTTCACAGCAGAAGTGATGAAGGAGTTGAACGCTATGCTAGGAATTGATAGTAAATTATCAATGGCATTCCACCCATAGACAGACAGGCAAACTGAATGAATGAACCAAGAGTTAGAACAATATTTAAGGATGTTCATCAATCACCATCAGGAACAGTGGCTGGAATAGCTAGGAACCATGGAATTTGCCTATAACAATAAGGTACAGATGAGTACAAAAGTGTTGTCCTTCATGGCAAACAATGGACAGGATCCTTGCATGGGGTTTGAGCTTAGGAAGAAGGGAAGATTTGAGGAAGCAAACAAGTTAGTAAAAAGGATGCAAGAAATTCAGGAGGAAGCAAAGGCAGCACTAGGAAAAATGCAGGAGGATATGAAGAAATACGCAGATAGGCATAGAGGAGAAACGGAGGAGTATCAAGTGGAAGACCTTATGCTACTCAGAACTAAGGATCTCAAATATCAGATGGCGGGGAGGTGGACAGAAAAACTTACAGAACAATTTGTTGAACCTTACAAGGTCAAGATGATAGTGTCCACAAATGCAATTGAATTAGAGCTACCTAGTACTATAAGGATACATCCAGTAGTTAATGTAAGTAGAGTACATAGATATACAGGACAAGTAAAAGGACAAAAGAAAGAAAAACTGCAGCCTGTAATAATTGAGGGAGAGGAAGAATGGAAAGTGGAGAAAATCCTGAACAAGAAGTGGATACACATAACAGAGAAATATCTGGTGTGGTGGAAAGGATGTACAGTGGAAGAAGACACTTGAGAGGGCAAGGAGAACCTCAAGAATGCAAGGGACTTGGTGGAGGAGTTTGAAAAGGAGTACAAAAGAAAAGAAAAAGAAGAGATACAATGACAAGAAAGAGAGGAAGAGAGAAATGTATTCAACAGAGAGTTGCCAGGAAAATACATGGCAAAGTTGTTATATGGATGGGGAGAATGCCAATACAAATGGGAGTATTGGAGAAAATTAGAAGAAAATTGGCAGTGATGGAAAAGAAATCCATTTGCAAAAATAAACCACAATCTGTTTTTACAGATAAAGCAAAAGGAGGATGAGGATAAGGAGATGGGGAATATTGTGGACTGGAATTACAAATTGTAAGAAAAATCCTCAAGGACAAGGAAACTTGAGAGGGGGGTGGTGTAATAAAACAATGGCATACTGTTTTATTACTTTTCTTTTCTTTTCCATTTTCTTTTCTTTTGTTATGTAATTTAAGATATGTAGGACTTAGTGACTCAACTGGTGAACATGAGAATACCAAACATATACAAATAGATTACAGTGTATAAGTAGTATAGGCAAACAAGTGGGAACTCTAACAAGTTCTCTTTGTCAACTCTGACATAGAGTGTGCACTTGAGTTATTTCCAACTTGAGTTCACTACAAAACTTAGTAGATGTAATGGGAAGTAAGTAAGTATTTACTAAGATGGATCTTGTAGTAAACATCAATCATGTTGATCTTAGCTTATACTCTAAGTCTGAGTTAACAAAGAGAACTCGTTAGAGTCATTGCTAATTGGCCTAGCTACTTATACACAAATCTGTGTTTACTAGTATTTTGTCTACTTGAATTACCTTGTGGACTCCTTTTGAGTCATAGTGTCCTGCACACTTTATACTATTATATAATAAATAAAAATGAAAATAAGATAAAATATTCCACTGTTATGCAGGACAATTAATTTTGGCATTATAAGTGACATTTGGAACATAATCATCATAATATATGGCTCTTGAGAGAGAATCAGCTCCCCAGACATAACCACTAGAAGTCCATTTGTGTACTTGAGAACATTATCCAAGTAGTGGAGTAGTGGCCACAATCACCACTATCAGTACCTCATAACGCTTTCCAGATAGTCTCATATCATATCTATAAGATAGACTTCCCTCTAGAAGTGCTCTTAAGAGCAAACTTGACCTTAGAAGCATTTCCCTTGATAATGACATCATCAGGTAACTAACCCCTGGTTTATAATAGGAACACCATCAGAGGCCACGCATCAGTCCTGATTGGCAATCTAAACATAGAAGAACAAGAAGAAGATATGCCAAATATCATCAGGAAGGGATAGGAAGAAGAATGTTATAAAACAGCAGGCGAGCTAGATGATCTGTGGTGGCAGATTATTTTATTTCTTTTTCTTTTCTCATAATTATGTAATAATAAATGCGCGTGGGATATCATGACTCAAAAGAGATGCGCAGGATAAAATAGTTTAGACAAATACTTGTAAACACATATTTGTGTATAAGTAGCTGCGCCAATTAGCAGGAACTCTAACAAGTTCTCTTTGTCAACTCTGACTTAGAGTGTGATCTGAGGTTATCTCCACTAAGGATTACTACAAAGAAGGACCTGAGAGATGTGAACAGGAAATAGAAAAGAGAGTAGAGGAAGGTTTAGGAAAGGAATCAGGAGAGTTGGAAGCAGAAAGGAGTGATATCAATGACAAAGACATATTCGAGAGTAGTTGGACCAATGTCTGAAGAACCTCTCGAGCACCCAAGAACCCTTAGAACAGGCTCAAGGTTGGCTGATAAGATAAAGAAAGTTGGTAGGAAATGAATAAGAAGTATGGAGAGCAGCTATTGCATGATTGGATGCAGACTCGACTCATTCTACCTGCCTTTTTGAGTAATCTGGAGGATTTCTTTCTTATCTTGTTTGTTGCATTCTGGGCTTTGTAGTACTAATATAATACTCTAGTAGCATGGAGAGGTACAAGAAGAAGAACCCCCATCTTTGCCTTTTGTTGCTCTAGAGCTGAAACTCAACTTGAGTGACTAAGAGCTCTTTTTCTGTCCCTCTCTTTTATAAAACTTTATAAAACTTCCCTCAAGGGATACCCACTCTAAAGGAGGACTTGGGCATTTGCTTGGACTAGGAGCTAAACTGCTTGCTATGTGTTTTCAGAGTAAGTTGCCAACTGTATGGTCAGTTGAGAGCGAGCTTGCATGAGGGCAATATGAGATCTAGGTAGGACTGCTGTATCAACGGCAAGCCAGCCTACTAGACTAGTACCTTGGACAGTAGTGCTACAGTGTAAGAGGAACACCCACCTTTGAGATCCAACTGGTGAGAGTGCTCTCGAGTGGAAACTAAAAACATTTCTTTTATTCTAGTGTCTAAATAACAAGCTTTTACTATCTTTTGAGCCCCTCCCTTTTATATTTGACTACCTCCCCAGTGCCTACTCAATTGCACACAATTGTGGAACAACTTGGAGATTTTGATTCTCTAACTCGATAGTGCCCACTTTTGTAAGAACAGTAAAGCACATTGATATTTCTATCTACACACACATTACAAAAATTCCCTTTACCTATCCCCATCACTGCCTTTCCTATCTTGCTTCCAGGAATATGCTTCAATATGAAGTCAAACCTTGACAAGTACAAAGCCCATCTTGCTTCTTTTGGTTGCTCATGAAGTACTCTAGGTTCTTATGATCTGTCCAGACTTTGAATTTACTTCAGGACCCTTCCAGAAAGTGTTTCCAAGCCTCTAAACAGCATATTATGGCTAACATCTCCTTATTATGTATTTCATAGTTTTGTTCAGTTTTGTTCAATGATTTAGAAATATAAGCCACTGGTCTCCATTTACCATCTTCACATTTAACTGACAGAACTCCTCCTGTTGTAAAGTTAGAAGTGTCTGCTTCAACTCTGAACTCTTTGTCTATGTCTGGTGCAACTAGTAAAGGTCTGCTAGTGAAAACCTGCTTTAGCTGTTCAAATACTCCCTGCTGCTTGCTTCTCCACTTCCACTTTTCTTCCTTCCTTGTTAAATTATTCAAGGGTCAGGCTATTTTGGAAAAGTCTTTTACAAATTGCCTGTAGTAGTTGACAAGACTCAAGAACTTTCTAACATCTCTGACCATTTTAGGCATAGGCCAGTTTAGTACACCCGCCACTTTATCCTTCATCTCAATTTTTCCCTGACCTATTACTACTTCCAGGAAGTCTACTTTCTGCACTTTCCAAGTGCATTTCTCTGGTTTCACATATAAGTCATTCTCCTCTAATCTTCTCAACACTTCTTCTACAATTACATCATGATCCTCCTCCATTTCCATTCCTATCAGCACATCATCTACACATGCTGCCACCTTTCTCTTATTAATCATATCTCTTAAGATTTTGTTTATCATGCCTTGGAACGTGGCTGGTGAGTCCATCATCCTAAAGAACATTACTACTGGTTCATATGACCCTACATGTGTAGTGAAGGCTGCCTTCTACTCATCTCCCTCTTTTATTCTCATATTGTTATATTCCCATTGTAAGTCCATTTTAGTGAACACTCTTTTGTTACCCATACTATCTACCAGGTCTGTAATTAATGGTAGTGGATAGTTGTTCTTCACTATTTGCTTGTTCAGCCTACAATAGTCCATAACCATGCATTTGCCTCCCTCTTTCTTTCCTACAAAGAATACTAGAGAGGTTTGAGGCGATTTAGAAGGTCTAATATATCCCTTCTTTAAGTGCTCATTGACAAACTTTTGTACCTCCTCCTTTTCATTTCGAGAGAGAGAATACACTCTTGCTTTGCTTGCTTTGAAGTCGTTGTTGAGATCTATTGCATGATCCCATACCTTCCTAACTAGTATTCTTTCTGACTCCACCTTTCCAAATACCTTCAACCATTTATGGAACCTCTTGGGCACCATTTCCTCCACCTTTCTATGATCTGCCTCTATTTCTTTCTCTCTTCCCCAGTCTTCCTTTTCATCTACTGCCTATCTCACAATCTTTTTCTCATCCTCTCTTGTCTCTTTCTTTCCTTTCATCTTCACTGTTTTTCCACACAATGGTGGACACCTCATCATTCTCACTTCTCACTTCTCCCAATCTATCTCTGGATTATGAGCTGCCAACCATGGCATGCCCAAGATTACATTAGTCTTTCCTAACTCACATACATCCATTTTGACTCTTTCAACATGTCCTTTGTAGAATATATTTACTTCTACCTCATGAGTTATTGCACCTCCACTGTTACCAGTGCCATCCACATTCCTCACTTGTAAAGGTCAATCCAGTTTGATCAACCTATATCCTTCTTTCTGAGCCAAACTTTTGCTCATAAACATCACCATTACTCCACTATCAAGCAATGCTTTCACCATCCTCCCTTCATGTGTGTCTATCTTCTCAATACCCACACTCATCCACACTTCTCTTAGAGGCTTGAATGTTTGGCTCATTTCTCTTGCTTCCCCTTTCTTTTGTACTACCTTCTGATTGACAGTTTCTGCCACTCTCCTTGGATCAGTAATTCCAGCCCTCCCCTTATGGGCCCTAGGCACTGTCCATTCCACCTCTCCACCCCAATTCCACCACAGCATTTTCTTTCCTGTCCTACAGGGTGGACAGAAAACTTCCCCTTTTTCATTCTGCTCTGTCTTCCAAATAACTGCGTCTTTTTCTCTACATGTACCACACTTTACCCTTTCTGCTCTTCCCTCTTCTGCTTCCTTATCTCTCCAGTTCCATGCCTCTTTACATCCTCCACACCATATGTTGCACAGTTGCTTCTTTCCCAGGAAGCCTTGTTCCTGGTTCCTCTGCATCTTTGTCCCCTTGTAGTCACATCCCATGAACCGCACAAATCCTCTAAGTCATTATTTATTTTTCTTTTCATTTTCATTTTCATTTAATTATGTAATGATATCATATCAGTAAACATGTACAAATAATTGAACTTGTATAAGTAGCGATCATAATCTAGCAAGGACTCTAACAAGTTCTCTTTGTCAACTCTAATAAAGAGTAAGACTTAGGTTAAGGTTATCCAAATGGTACTTGAGTTTTTACACTAGAACTTGTTTCTCACTACTAGCTCTTAACTGCCTTGGTTCTGAGCACACTCACTCTTATCATCCTGGGTATGTTGATTATTACAATCAATGACCACTATGACATAGCTGGGCCCTAAGCTTAAGGGGACTTATTAGTCAGTTAGGGACTAATGGTGGCAGTGCAGTACCAAGCTCAGGTATTGTGTCTAAGATCTGACCTCACAATTGAGCAGTGTTTAGTAATGTACTTGTACACTTCTTCATTTTATATACTTTGTACTACTGGTCCATTGTAATCAGTCTATACAGAGGAATATTGCCGCATCCTTAAAAAGGCAATTAGTGTAGGGATCTCCTCCTTGGAGTGATAACCACAGTATCATTAGGGTAGTAGTCAGTAAGGCAGTAGGCACCTGGCTGGGAGAAGATTTGTGCACCCCAGCAGACGTACTGTAAGCCCTTGAAGAAGACAACACACCCTCAAGAAATATAATCCTTTTTTTACAACATTGCAACAACCAGCCCTTCTAAGTACAAAACACTATGTTCTTAGAAGTGTACAATTGACTCATGAGCAAGATGCTCAACCAAAGGTAGGCCCTTGCCAAATTAAGGGTGGAATTAGAGGAGAGAGAAGAAAAAATATGTAGGAAGTGTGGAAAGTTTGGGCATCTTGCCTGGCACTGTAGAAGTGGAGAAGAAAGTAAGAAGAGCATGATGAGGGGGAATAGATTCAAAGTATTGGGGAGTCGAGTAATGCAATGTGGGATGAAAGATTTGAGGAGGCAGGAGGTGGTCAAAGAAACACCAAGGTGCTTCACATGTGGAGAAGAAGGGCACAAGAAGTGGGAGTGTCCAAAGGGTAAAAAGGAAAGGAGAGAAGAGGAAGTGGCACTATTGTATAAAGTGTGGGAGAAGATAAGGAAGCATTGTAGAGCAAAGGGATCACCTCTACAAGGAGCAGTGATGAGTATGGAGGGATGGACAATGAAGTGGGAGGTAGTGGCCTTAGTAGAGTGCAGAGGGTGTGACTATAAGGGACAAAAACACAGGAGAACCAAGGGCAAGAGTTCCTGAGTAAAGAGCAGTGGTGTACTATGTGGTGTGGAGAATGCAAAGAAGCATAGAATTGGAGAGACAGAGAAGCAGAAAGCGGAAGAGCAGAACGGGTGAAGTGTAGCACATGTGGAGGAAAAGATGCAGTGGTTGGAGGAAAAGTGGAAAGAAATGCAAAAGGGGAAGTTTTTTGTCCACCCTGTAGGACAGGAAAGAAGATGCCATGGTGGAATTGTGGTAGAAAAGTGGAATGAACTGTGCCTAGGGCCTAGAAGAGGAGGGCTGGAATCACTGATCTGAGGGGAGTGGTAGGAACTGTCAATCAGAAGGCAGTGCAGAAAGGGGAAGCAAGAGAAGTGAGGCAAACATTTAAGCCTCTGAGAGAAGTGTGGATGAATATGAGTATTGAAAGAGTGGATACTCATGAAGGGAGGACAGTGAAAGCATTGCTTGATAGTGGAGTAATGGTGATGTTTATGAGCAAAAGTTTGGCTCAGAAAGAAGGATATAGGTTGATCAAACTGGATTGACCTTTACAAGTGAGAAATGTGGATGGCACTGGTAACAGTGGAGGTGCAATTACTCATGAGGTGGAAGTAAACATGTTCTACAAAGGACATGTAGAGAGAGTGCAAATGGATGTGTGTGAGTTGGGGAAGATGGATGTAATATTGGGCATGCCATGATTAGCAGCCCATAATCCAAAAATTGATTAGGAAAAGGGAGAAGTGAGGATGACAAGATGCCCACCACTGTGTGGAAAGGCAGTAAGGATCTAGGGGAAGAAGGAAATCAGAGAGGATGAGAAGAAAATTGTCAGATGGGCAGTGAACAAAAAGGAAGATTGGGGAAGGGAGAAGGAAATTGAAGTGGATCACAGAAAGGTGGAAGAAATGGTACCTAAGAGGTTCCATAAGTGGTTGAAAGTATTTGGGAAGGTAGAGTCGGAGAGGATGCCAGTCAGGAAGGCATGAGATCATGTGATAGATCTCAATGATGACTTCAAAGCAAGTAAAGCAAGAGTATACCCTCTCTCTAGGAACGGGAAAGAGAAGGTACAAAATTTTGTTGACAAGCATCTGAAAAAGGGATATATCAGACCTTCAAAATCACCTCAAACATTGCCAGTGTTCTTTGTAGACAAGAAAGATGGAGGGAAGCACATGGTTATGGACTACAGGAGGCTCAACAAGCAGACAGTCAAAAATAACTACCCTCTGCCATTAATTACAGACCTAGTAGACTCTATGGGAAATCAAAGAGTGTTTACTAAGATGGATCTCCGGTGGGGCTACAATAATGTGCAAATCAAGGAGGGAGATGAATGAAAAGCAGCCTTTACTATACATGTGGGGTCGTATGAACCAGTGCTAATGTTCTTTGGGATGACAAATTCACCTGCCACATTCCAAGGCATAATGAACAAAATCCTGGAGATATGATCAACGAGGGGAAGGTAGCGGCATTCATGGATGATGTGTTAATAGGAACAGAGATGGAGGAGGGACATGACGAATTAGTAGAAGAAGTACTGAAGAGATTAGAAGAGAACAACTTATACATGAAACCAGAGAAATGTGCTTGGAAAGTACAGAAGGTGAATTTCCTGGGAGTAGTAATGGGTCAGAGAAAGATTGAGATGGAGGAGGATAAGATGGCAGGAGTACTAAACTGGCCCACACCTAAAACAGTCAGAGATGTGAGGAAGTTCTTGGGACTGGCAAATTACTATAGGAGATTTGTGAAGAATTTTGCAAAACTAGCTAGATCCTTAAACAATCTGATGAGAAAGGAAGAGAAATGGAGGTGAACAGCAGAAGGCTTTTGAACAGTTGAAAACAGTCTTTATGAGTCGACCTCTATTAGTTGCACCTGACTTAAATAAGGAATTAAGAGTGGAGGTGGATGCCTCTAACTTCACAATGGAAGGAGTGTTGTCTATTAAGTACAAAGACAACAAATGAAGACCAGTTGCTTATATCTCTAAGTTACTAAATGAAACGGAGCAAAACTATGAGATACATAACAAAGAGATGTTAGCAGTAATACGCTGTTTGGAGGCATGGAGGCATTTCCTGGAAGAATCTAGAAGTAAATTTGAAGTCTGGATGGACCACAAAAACCTAGAGTACTTTATAAGTAATTAGAAGCTTAATCATAAACAAGCAAGATGGGCTTTGTACTTATCAAGGTTTGACTTTGTGTTAAAGCATATTGCAGGAAGGCAGATGGGTTAAGTAGAAGACCAGATTGGGAGGTTGGAGTAGAAAAGGATAATGAAGAACAGATGCTGGTAAAGAAAGAGTGATTGGAAGCAAAGAGGATTAGAGTAACAGAAGTGATTATAGAAGGAGTGGACTTACTAGATAAAGTAAGGAAAAGTAAAGCAAAAGATGATGAGGTGGTGAAAGCAGTAGAAGAAATGAAAGTGTAGGAGTGAAAATACTGAGAGATGAAGAATGGTGTTAGGAAGATGGCCTAATGTTAAAAGAGGGAAAAGTATACATCCCTAAAGATGAAAGATTAAGAGCAGAGGTGATCAGGCTACATCATGATACACCTGTAGGAGTACATGGGGGGCAGTGGAAAATAGCAGAACTGGTGATGAGGAATTTCTGGTGGCCAGGTGTCACTAGGGAGATGAAGCAATATGTGGAGGGGTACAATGCCTACCAATGCAACAAGAATTGAACATAACCACCTGCAGGAAAATTAATGCCAAACTCGATTCCAGAAAATGTGTGGACTCATATAAGTGCATACTTCATTACAAAGTTACCTTTAGCACAGGGATACAATTCAATTTTAGTAGTAGTAGATAGATTCACAAAAATGGGACACTTCATACCTACTACAGAAAAGACTAGTGCAGAAGGATTAGCATGCTTATTTAGAGATAATGTTTGGAAACTACATGGGTTACCAGATAGTATAATCTCTAATAGAGGACCACAGTTTGCAGCAGGTATCATGAAGGAGCTGAATCGCATATTGGGGATTAAGACAAAATTGTCTATGGTATTCCACCCATAGACAGATGGTCAAATGGAAAGGATGAATCAGGAACTTGAACAGTACTTATGACTGTTCATTGATCATTGACAAGAGCAATGGCCAGAATAGCTAGGAACAGCGGAATTTGCCTATAACAACAAAGTGCATGCAGGAACCAAGGTTTTGTCCTTTAAGGTAAATAGTGGACAAGACCCTAGGATGGGATTCAAGATAAGAAAGAAGGAGAAACATAAAGGAGCAGAGAAGTTCATGGAGAGGATGAAGAATGTGCAGGAGGAAGCAAAGGCAGCGCTACAGAAAGTGCAGGAAGAGATGAAGCAGTACGTGGACAGGGAAAGGGAAGAGGTAGAGGAATATTGAGTGGGCGACTTGGTGCTGCTCAGCACTAAGGATCTAAAGTACCAAATGATCGGAAGATGTACAGATAAATTCACAGAATGCTTTGTAGGACCTTACAAAGTAAAAGCTATAATCTCCAGTAATGCAATAGAATTGGATCTGCCTAGTACAGTCAGAATACATCCAGTAGTAAATATTAGTTGAGTACAATGGTACAAGTCACAAGTAAAAGGGCAGAAGAAGGAAATGCCACAACCAGTAGTAATTAAAGGGGAAGAGAAATGGGAGGTCGAGAAAATTATAAACAAGAGGAAAGTACAGGGACAGGACAAATACTTGGTATGATGAATTTGAGAGAGAATATTGAAGGGAGGAGGAAGAAGAAGTAAGATGACAAGAGGCAGTGGAAGATAAAAGAATGTTCAACAGGGAACTACCAGGAAGGTACACTGCTAAATTGCTCTACAGATGGAGCAATAAGAAATATGATTGAGAATATTGGAGAAGATGGAGGAAAACTGGAGATGATAGAAGAAGAATCCATTCTCTAGATATAGCAGAAACCTGTTCTTGAAAAGAATGGAGGAAAAGAAGAATGAATATAAGGGAGAAAAGATAGAAGAGTGGAACAAAGAAGAAGATGAGGAAGATTGACAGAGGATCAAAGAGGATAGAAAGTATTTGGAAGAATTAGGGGATGAAAATTACAACATAGGCAACCTAAGGGACCTATATGATGAATTGTGAAGAAGTCCTTGGAATGAGGACTCTTGAGAGGAGGGTGGTGTTATAAATCACCAAATTCCCCTAAGTCACTATTTATTTTTCTTTTCTTTTTCATTTAATTAGGTAATTACATTGTATCAGTAAACATGTACAAATAATTGAACTTGTATAAGTATCATACACAAACTAGCAAGGACTCTAATGAGTTCTCTTTGTCAAGCTCTGACTTAGAGTGCAAGTGAGGTTAGGGTTCCTTAACCACAACTTCAGTTGCTACATGTCATACCAAACCTTGAGGTCCTTGTATCTACACAGGATCTTATTGCCCTAAAGTCTATTTATGTTTGTCAGAAGCATATTGAAGACAGCTTCCATATGAATGTGAAAGAAAATGTTCATATTTGGTGGTTCCTAAAATATCTGCCAATTAGTATCTGGCACTGATTAACTGATATCTCAATGAGTATTGATTGCTTTGACATGTTTTGGACATCGTTTGAAAGATCTTCTTGAGGGCTTTCAGACACATCTTAGACCATGGGAACTATGCAAGCATTTGTGGAGATATGGCCAAATAAAGTTTGTGACAGGAGTACTGGAAATGGATGAAGAAGAACTGAAAATGATGAAAGAAGAATCTGTTCTGAAGATATAATAGAAATCCATTTCTGAAAAGAATGGATAAAGAGAAGAACAAATACAAGAAAGGAATAGTAAAAGAGTAAAATAAAGAAGACAAGGAAGATTAACAGAGAATTGAAGAAGATAGAAAGTATTTGGAAGAGCTAAAAGATGAGGAATATGAGATGGGCAACCTAAGGGACCTATATGATCAACTATAAAGAAAAGTCCTCAAAACAAGGACCCTTGAGAGAGCAATAGTATCATAAACCACTTAATTCCTCTAGGTCAATATTTATTTTTATTTTATTTTTATTATGTAATATCATTGCATCAGTAAATAAGGACAAATAATCAGACTTGTATAAGTAGTGTACACAATCTAGCAAGAACTCTAACGAGTTCTCTTTGTCAACTCTGACTTAGAGTAGAGTTAAGTCTGAGGTCACTTACCAAAGACTAAACTCTTACACAGAGCTTATCCAATATTATTACTCCAATAGTACTACAACAGTCAGCCAATTATTATGTTTATATAGTAGACACTTTTACTATTACACCTTAGTCATCAATCTATATTATTGACCACTAAGGTGAAATATATTCAACTAATATTGTCTCTTTCATATATCTGATGACTACTTTGTAGACTTATTGTATAAAAGGTAGTTAGTTGTCAATCTATATTGCTGACTACTGAGACTTACTATATAAAAGTTATCCTACACATGGCAACCACATGACAGGTATGTGATCCTCTTAGTATTTATCACTTGTTCCTTTCCATGTTTGTCCCTTTTATGGTTAGGAGGGTTTCATTTTGGGTCTTTGGTCCAACTTTATCTCTCTACTAATTCTGAATGGTATTAAGTAAATGTTACTGTCAGGTCACTATGCTCTCTTCTACTAACTATTTGTATGTAATAGCAGATAGTGTTAGAAAGTTAGATTACTATGCTCCCTTCCATCAATTGTCTGTATATAACAGTAGATAGTGTTGGAAAGTCAGGTTGCTGTTAAGCCAGACTAATAATTTTGTTACAAACTTCATTCAGCCATAACTCCACAAATACTTGCACAATCTCAACAGTCTTAGATGTTTCTGAAAGCCCTTAAGAAGACCTTTCAAACAATGTATGAAATGTACTGAAGCAATCAGTACTTATTGAGATATCAAGTAATCAGTGTTGAACACTGATCTGTTAATATCTTGGGAACTGCCAAATGCAGATGTTTGCTTCCATGTGCACATAGAAGCTCTTTTCAATACACTTCTAACAACTATAAATAGACCCCAAGGCAATAAGATCCTGTGGAGATACAAGGACCTCAAGGTTGGGTATGACACTGATCTATTACCCATAGATACATATCAATCCTTGAACACAAACAAGGACAGCTCCTTTTATGGTTAAGTTATCACTATTTCAGACACAAAAGGACTGCCATATATAGAACAATAGACAGTAGACATGTGATGCTCTGTCTAGGTGCACAGACCATTTCATTCATATATATAAGGCTCTCTAGTCTGAGGATTAGACCTCAGACTTAACAACATCTTTTGTTGCTTATTCTACCTTACTTCCAAGCCTTTGAGAATCATTACTCTTCAATTACAAATTAAGTAAGTAATCATTTGTGATAAATTTATGGCAAAATAATAATATTTTAGTACTTTAATGAGGCTAATCTGTCTCCAGAATAAGGGCAGCAGCTCCTACACATTCCTATAATATGCTCAGATTGTACCTTTTAGTATAAACACACTCAAGAGATGGAATCGTAGCTGTGATCATCACTATCAGATATCTCAAACTTATAAAATCACTATCCAACTTCTCCAGATAGTCAGTATTCTAGTCTTTGGACTAAGAAACCACTCAGAACAGACTTAAGAGTGCGAAGTACTATTTGTAATATGAACTATGGCATATAGAAACATTTATCAGGCACTCTGATGTCATAGATCACTCATCAGACATTTCTTGTCCTTTGACCATCACTATCCCCACTTTGGCTCACCCTTGGAAGGTCGTACTCTACCAAGCACCTACCACTAATATTGTCATTATCTACCATCCTTTTACCCCTTCTTATACCACTGCTCATTACCATCAATGACTATGTGATCATCATAATATGTGGTCATCTTACCACATTATGCAAGACTGAAAATCTCCACTAATATTTTCTAACACAATGTGCTTTGAAGTTCTACTGTAGAGATTAGACACTCATTATCACCAAGAAAGTATCCTCCTCAACTAATTTTCACAACTCATTTATCTCTAAATTCAGATTACTAAATATGATCTAGTCTAACTGATAGAAGCAGCTATGCAATAAGGACCTTCCCAGTACTTTAGAATGACTGACCAGGTCCCCAGTCCTCTCCTTGGTTAAGAACAGTCTATGTAACTATTTTGTATAAAGAGCTCCCTACATCAGAGAGGAGGGCAGTGAAAAATGTACTATCAAATTCCCCCCTTCAATCTCAGTATTTAGATTTATATTTTACTTACTATATTTTTGGGGTCAGTAAGCTGACAACAGACAAATTTTGTTGTGCTCATAAAGACCTATTTCCTAGTGGTCATATAACTACTATCTCATTAACTGGAGCCCACTGCAAGGCATTTCTGACCCAAGCTTTGCCAATTACACTAGACTGTACTCTCACCAAGGAGGTTTTCCTTGCTCTTGGCAATCCTCTGTCCCTGGTTGGTAATTCTTTGCTGTAACTATCAAATTCTTTTTCTTTTACTCTCAGCCTCTACTCTTATCTAACTCATCATCATCTCATTCTTCCCTTGGACTGTTAGCCATGACTGACTGACAACTATGATCTCATACTACTCAACCAGGGTTTGTCCCTACTTAGTGGTCAGACTATTCAGACAATGAGGACACTAGTAACAACCTATGTTTCCAGTTTGGAGGTCTTAGACAAGCACCATTTACTCCAACCAATGCAGATTGTAATAAAATGGCAGGCAAGCTAGGGGATCTGCAGTGGCAGAACATTTTATTTCTCTTTTATTTTCTTTTATTATGTAATAGTATGTAGTACACAAGACACTATGACTCAAAAGGAGTCCATGAGATAATTTGAGTAGACAAATACTAGTAAATACAAATTTGTGTATAAGTAGCTAGATCAATTAGTGAGGACTCTAACAAGTTCTCTTTGTTAACTCTGACTTAGAGTGTGAGCTTAGATTATTTCAATTAACATTCACTACACTGATGATATTCCTTTGCTCACTCACCCTCAAGCCTCATCTATTCTACCACTTGCCCCATGGCCATCAGTTATTTAACTACCTCTATATTTATCTGCTAGGCCAACCACCACCCAAGCATAATACTCTCATACAATGCCTAGTCCTGACAATCACAGTGCCCCAAAGTTCAATGGTCATCCTCCCTCACTTAAGCACTTCTTTGATGAAGTTAACTATCTGGGAGACTCCTGCAGATTATCATCAGTAGATGAAACTCAACATACTCTTCACTACTTAGACTTTAGGGAATATGAGACTTGGAGATCATGCCTTTCTGCTCAAGGATCTAACTGGGATAACTTCAAGGTTGAAATCATGACACTATATCCTAGAGCCAATGAGGACCAGAAATACACAGTTATTGATATAGAAATACTTGTTAATTTGTACATGTTATGTTTCTCTTGCATTTTCCTATTGAGTTACCATTCCTAATTTGATAATAAGTTCTTGCACATCCAATAAAAGAAATGAAAATGAAAATGAATATTGACTTAGAAGGAATGGGTGATTCATGACAGTAGTGCTCATTAGCATACTTGTACATTTCTTCTTATGATCTACTTCATGCTACTGGTCCATTGTGATTAGTCTATGCAGAAGAATATTGCTGCATCCTTAAGAAGGCAATTAGAGTAAGGATCTCCTCCTTGGAGTAATAGTCAAAGTACTATTAGGGCAATAGTCAGTAAGACAGTAGGCACCTGGCTAGGAGAAGACTTGTATGCCCTAGCAGATGTACTATGAGCCCTTTGAAGAAGAAAACACACTCTTAATAAATATGTATTCTTTTTTTTACACAAAACCTGTCCAGAACATAACACTATGTCTCTGGATCAATACAACAATCTCATGAGCAACATACTCAATGAAAGGCATGCCCTTGTCAAACTAATGGCAGAATTGAAAGAGAGGGAAGGGAGATTGTGCAGATGATGTGGAAGGTTTGGGCACCTCACCCAAGAAGACAGTAGTAGGGAATAGATTTGAGGTGCTAAAGAATTGGGTGATGCAGTGTGGAGTAAGGGAGATGAGGAGACAAGAAGTGGTGGAAAGGAAGGTACAGTATTTCAGGTGTGGAGAAGAAGAACACAAGAAGTGGGAGTGTCCAAAGAGGATGGAAGAGAGAAAAAGGAAGCAAGAGAAGGTACCACCACCAGGGGTATGGAAGAAGGTGAAGGGACACTGTAGAGTGAGAGGACTGTCCCCAAGAGGAGCAGTGATGAGCATGGAAGGGTAGATGACACAATAGGAAGTAGTGACCCTTGTAGAGTGTAGAGGATGTGACTACAAAGAAACAAAAACTCAGGAAAACAAGGGACAGGATTTTCTGAGCAAAGGGCAGTTGTGCAACATGTGGTATGGGAGCTACAAAGAGGCATGGAACTGAATAAATGAAGAAGCAGAGAGTGGTAGAGCAGAAAGAGTGAAGTGCAGCACATGTAGGGGAAAGGTATTGGAGGGAAGGTGGGGAAGAATGAGAAAGGCAAAGTTTTCTGTTCACCTTGTAGAACAGGAAAGAAAGTGTCATGGTGGAA
>Ga0153967_100393_pt1 | contig 18121 bp, 19 predicted proteins | sample TSFL051MetaG_FD_104688 | JGI IMG/M metagenome (GOLD analysis project Ga0153967, IMG submission 104688) | Attine ant fungus gardens microbial communities from Florida, USA - TSFL051 MetaG | ecosystem: Host-associated > Fungi > Mycelium > Unclassified | place: USA: Florida, Paynes | collected...
AGTTCTCTTTGTCAACTCTGATAAAGAGTGTGCACTTGAGTTAACCCTAACTTGAGTTCACTACACTGGGGTATATTTGGGAAGAGAGGATAAAAATATCTGTGATTGCATCATATGTTGTGATATTAATATCAAAGAGTTCAGCATGGTTTTTGTATGGGCAACCATTCCAAATGGGGTTTTGTTCCTTGATGAACATTTGTATTTGTGCAGCAGCACTAGGGGGCATTACAGCCAACCTTAATTGCATTGAGATGGGCTTGGGGTAATGGTTAGCAAGGCTGTCATGCAGTAAGAACTAGAATGTTCTCACATTTAAAAAACTTGGTTGAAGGCATTTCCTCTTCTTTAAGCTTTTGTTTCTTACACAATTGAGAACAGGAGATAAAAGATGAATTTGAAATCACACCAGGAACTTGGACTAGCAATACCTCCTTTTTACCTTGAGATCTGCAATTTCTGCTCCACTAGCAAGGTCAATGACTTGTTCCTCATCGAAAAAGTCAATTTTAGAAAGGCATTGTTGTAGCACTTTCCTGGGCTGGGTGGACAACAATGGTTTATTGCATCACCAAACAACTAAATGATGAGCTTTGACGTTCAGAATATTCTTCCTTGACGGCTCTCTTCAAGTTGGCAATGTCTCTAGATTATTCTATATGGGGTGCACCAAGCATGTCTTTCTCTTCGTTGAACATACCAGATCTCGGCCGTCATGGTGGCGAATGAGAAGTAGCATCGAGGACAAATAACTATCAATTGAATGATTTGTCATAGGTGTGACATTAGCATATTGCTGCTCAATCACATCTGCCAGAGCCTGGCCGGAGGTAGACATTATTCTGTTGAGTTCATTGAATATGTAATGTATCCAAAGTCCTCTAGATTTCACATGGCTCAATCGAATATTTCTTATCAAGACTATGTCCAGCAAACACTTCTATACCTCAGCCGATGGGCTTGTACTGAAATCATTGCGAGGCGCAATCTTGCTCAATCCAAGCTTACGACTGTACGCACTGATAGCCCTCCTGGGTGTTCATATCACGCACAGAAAATAGGCACTCTGCTTCAAGGACGGTATACACAGTCGATCGTGCTTATGCCAAAGTAGCAGTTATCTGCGGTGGCGGGGCCGGTCATGAACCGGCATATGTTGGTTACACTGGCCGAGGGCTATTGACAGCTTGTGTATCAGGCGAAATATTTGCCAGTCCTACCGCAAATCAGATCTTGAATACAATCCGTCTTGCTGCATTTGGTTCCGAATTAGACGTAAACTCGGTAGGCGATGAACGAGATGTCTTGGTAATCATGAATAACTATACTGGAGACCGGCTCAACTTTGGTCTTGCAATCGAGAAAGCCCGGGTCATGTTCCCCCGTATCCGCATCTCGAGCGTCGTTGTAGCAGACGATGTCTCACTCCTTCGTTCCCCTGTGGCCCAAACCGTCGGTCCACGCGGCCTAGCAGGAAATATCCTCGTGTGCAAGTTGCTCGGCGCCTTAGCACACAAAGGTGCCTCATTGTCTACACTCAAAATCTATGGAGACGCGGTTGCGGGCAATATATCTAGTATAGGTGTTGCACTGGAACATTGTCACGTTCCTGGACGAGAGCAAGGTCCAAGACTGGGCGATAGTGAATGTGAGGTAGGGCTGGGTTTGCATAACGAGCCCGGTGTTTATCGCAGAAAGATGGATGATAGTATTCAAGGCCTGGTTGCGCAAATGGTGGAGATGATGGTGGATAGGGATGGGCCAAGTGCAAAGTTTGCTACCAAGGAGGACGAAACTATACTTTTTGTCAATAATCTCGGAGGTGTGTCCCAACTCGAAATGGGTGCCTTCCTGCATGATCTCGTCGATGTACTAGGTGCTATCTCCATCACTCTCGATTTGACCTCGCTCCACTCATCCATACAGCTTGTTATCTCGTTCTCCCAAAGCAGGTATTTTCGTCGTCCTATATGACATCTCTCAACTCGCCGGCGCTTTCGGCCTCCCTTCTCAACGTCTCTTCTATCAACCGCCTCCTGCCGAATTATAATCTGAGCATCGATACATATGAGCTCTTAAATGCCCCCACTGATGCATACTCGTGGTCCAACGTCCGGAGACATGGGTCCGATTGTGTAAGCGTGGTACAGGAAGATGCAAATAATTACATTTCAAAAGGAAAAGGTGACTTGGGCGAACAACCCTGTGCAAGGCCCGCAGGTGCTGGGCACACGACAGTCACACCAACTATGATCAGTGCCATTGAGTCGGCTTGTTGGGCAGTGCTGAAAATCGAGAAAGACCTGACCGAGTACGATACGATTCTGGGTGATGGTGACTGTGGGCATACATTCGCCGCTGGAGCTGCGGGTATGTTTCCTCTATCCATTCATTGTCGGTATGAGATTCATGTCTATGTTGAGCTCTCATAGCAGAAGTACAGAATAGGAGGTCTGGTCTGGCGCGTTTGACACCCGCGTCTCTTGTTGAACATACTGCTGGAGTATTAGAAGATGTGATGGGTGGCACTATTGGTGCTCGTATGTTTCTCCTTGCTATCCGTATTCATGTCACCGATCTCTACTGCTTTGCTTACCTACAGTATTTGGGATATACTTGAATGCATACTCATACTCCCTCCTGCCGTCCACGAATATCCCATGGAATGAAGCACCTCTACATGCGCTCAATGCTCTCAAGGAACACACACCAGCCAAACCCGGTGATCGAACTGTCATGGATGCCTTGCACCCCTTTTGCATTACTCTTGCCTCTGCTCACGATGATGTTGATACCAAGTCTGTACTAATAAAGGCAGTGCAGCAAGCGGTCGAAGGAGCAATGAAGACAAAGAATATGATACCCAAGCTAGGCAGGGCTGCATATGTTCAAGTAGACGAGGGAAGAACCTTAATGATGGATCCCGGTGCGTGGGGTATTGCAAAGTTGTTAGAGGGATTTGTCGATGGATGGATGGATGACTGAAATTGAAGTCCATGTGAATGGGGAGGAAGAGGGTTGAGGGTTGAAGGACGACAAGGAACACTGTAGGATAGCTACATTTCACCTGTTACCTCCTGAGGTTTCTTCTCAACATGACAAGTGAAGTCGATCACCACAGGAATAGTGTGATATCATATTGGGAAAGGTAGGGGATAGTGACTGCTGCAGCAATAAGTGGCAGTGATCAGACAAACACACATGGTATGCTCTTTCAAAGGTTTGTTTGGGTGTTACATCAGAAAGCTGGATATCATGAATGGATTGGTGAAATCATGACAGTGTTTCAGTATTCAAATGCTGGATCATGGTGAGTTTAGACTGGTAAGAACACCCGTTGAAATTTTGACAACTTTTATAAAATTGTTATGATCAGTAATGGTGTGGTGTTTTCCTGGGATTTGATCGTGTCAATTAAACTGGTGCTGTATTTCTTTTATATGTACATTTGTGAAAGAATAGTGAGATTCTATGATAATATCTAATGTCCAGTTATTCAAAATGACAACTCCACTACCTCGGATGCAACTTCTTCATACGACCACTTGTCCCTTCCCATCTTGTAATCTAAATCTCTTCAATCCCTCAACAACACTCCAAGGCACTTCATCTTCCCAATGTGTAATCACCACCACTGCCTGCTCACAATCAAGTCCACCTCCACGAAGATACCTCCTCGCAGCCCGAACCATATCTCCAGTCATCGAGCTCCAAACTTCATCCAACAGTACCACCGGTGGTTGACCTACCAACGCACGCATCAATAAAACGATACGTTGTTCACCTGTACTGAGGTCTGTAAACCTTTTGGATGCGAATTCTTGTATGGTTTGATGATGGGGCCCGTTTTTTGGAGACGTCCAGGCAGGTGGACCCAAATTTTCCAACATCTCCTGAACACGCGCCTTTCGCCACTGTTCTTCTTCTTCTTCTCCTAGTGTAGAGTTACTATCCCCAGGCAGAGGCACGAAAACGCCCTCGAAACCTGTTTCTATAGCTTGACGTACTGTCATACCAGGATGGCGACGTGGGAATGCATCGAATAGTTCAGGAGAGACGACGCCGATAGTTTTGCGGAGATGAGGTGTTGGGATACGTTTACGGTGGTTGAGAATAAATTGGTTGGTGGAAGGTGATGATGAACAAGGTGAAGGTGAAGGAAGTAAAAGATGTTTTTGAACGTAAGATTGTGGATGATCGCCAAGTATGAGAGAAAGCAATGTCGTTTTTCCTGATCCTGATTTAAATTAATCATTAGTCTTTGGAATAGTGAGAGAAGCGAGCACACACACACCGTTTGCACCTTGGAGATGCCACCGTTCGCCTTGTCTTATTTTCCAATTAATGTCGTCAAGGATCTATCACCGAAACAATGAGGGAACAACACACACAAAAGAAAATTTTGCCAAACTCTTACAACACGATCACCATACTTGACGCTAACGTTCCGAAGATCGAGAACAGGTCGTCCTCCTGGCGATAGAGACAAATTCGAAGTCAAAGTCCCACACGTATCAATCGAATCACGTTTGATCAATGGAAGAATCGAATTTTTGGTTCCTGTTTTCACGGTGCCGTCTTGTACCAATGCGACATGGGTGACCCAATCCGGAATTTCATCTTGGGTCCTCAATCCAAGAATAACGCGTGGTTTTTGGGATTGGTGAAGTTGATGGAGGAGAAGGAGGAGTTTAGGACGTGCTGAAGCGTCAAGCCCCGCTGCATTTTTTTTTTTTAATAAAAAGTGGGAATGGGAGGTTTGTGAAAGACGTACTTAGAGGCTCATCTAAGAGTAATAATTCGGGTTTCTTTAGAACTGCTTTCACGATACGTGCTCGTCGCATTTGTCCGTTACTCAAGGCGATGAGAGGAAGGTCGAGTAGCTGATCGAGATGCATTTCCTTCACAAGTGTATTGAATAGGGTTTCTTCTTCCTCTGAAAGACGAACGACTTGGCTAAATTTGTGCACTTTGGGTTTCTCGAATGCAGAGGTGGCTAGCGGGTCGGGTTTTGCTTCAGGAATACTTTCCGGGAACATGCTTTCTCGAAGCGTGAGCACGTCGTTGTCGCGGATAGCACCATAACGGGTAGTATAGTCATAGAAAGCTCCTCCCGAAGTATGAGTAGCGCGGTGGGAGAAGGATACACTCGCAATGGTAGAATAAGGATCGACATCTTGACCTAGAAAAGGAAACATCGGGTCGCTCGTCGAGACACGTAGGTGACCTAGCAGGGCCTTGAAGGTGATAATGTAAGTGAGGAAATATCAAGAGAAATATCAACGTAGCGCACCCGAAACAAGGCCCTTTTCCCTCCTTCTCCAGAAGATGAAGACAGAATAGTCCAGGCTTCTCCTTCATTCACTTGCCATTCAACATCCCGAAGTATGGGAGAACGATTTGACGGATCGCCAAATGGGTGAATAGAGCACCTTGGAATAGAGACGATCGGCTTTGTTGACAAATTGCGCAGAAACATGCCCCGTAACATTGTCAAGCATTTATGTTTTGGCATAAAGAAATCATTTGGCCACTTGATATAATTGTTAATGATTTTTTAATAAATTTATTATTGATTTCAATATAATTGTTAATGTTTTTTTTTTACAAGTTTATAATCGCAATTTAAATGTTATAAATATTATAAATATAATTATTAAATCACAATTGTTGATTCGAATTATAAATACAATTGTTAATAGTTTTCTCACAAATTTATATTTAAAAAACTGTTATAAATATTATAAATATAATTGTTCATGATAAATTTATATTTTGAAATGTTTTTTTTAATAAATTTATTATTTATTTAAATTATAAATATATTGTTGATTTAAATATTATAATGATTTTTTTACAATCAAAATCATAAAAAATTGTTTTGTTATTCACTACTTTTTACTAGGTATCTCATTAAAATAGATCTAATCCGTACGCTCTTGATATCGTTGCGCTATTTTTCTAATTTCAGCCAAACGTCCCTGCTGTAGAGGGACATCCAAAGTTTCACCTCCACTTCGTTTACGCTTTCGAGAAACGTCAACGGGAGAACTTTGACGATTTGATTTCGAGTTGGCTTGATCATGGCCATCGTCGTTGTCGTCGCCAACGACCTGTTCCTTGATAAAGGTAATCATGGTCCCTCCTACGCGAGTATTCATTCTGACATCGACATATTCACTCCTGACGGCTTTTCGCATACGGGTGATGGCGTCTGCCATACTGTTGACAGACAACTTGGTATGCCAGATACAGACGAGAAGGGAAATACAGATAAATTCAATGGGAGAGACCTTTTGCCCCTTACGTTGAGTCGCTTTGCCGGATTCAATGGCATGGAAGGGGGATGTGATGGTGGGATCGTCGGAATTGAGCATCGATTCCAGGAAGGAGAAACCAGCGGTGACGTCTGATTTGAACTGGGTAGAGAGGGATTGTTGTTGTTTGGCGGAGAGCCATGACTCGATTTGGACGATGCTGCCTGTATTGGTGAGGAGGGAGGGGTTTTGTCTGAAACGATCGAGACACCAGAGGACAGTGGCAAGACAGCGGAAATCAATGCCTCGGGAACGATCCCAGGCAAGGGTGGTGAAGGGAGAGGAAGCATCTTTGAAAAAAGTAGACTGAAGTTGACGGACAAAGTCGGCGCGAGGGGACTTGATGACAGCGAGTTTTTCTGCGGGGGTAAGGGCCATGCCGAGCTGGACGCGCTGGAAGATTTCGCGCTCATCTCGGTCGTTGATGTCCATGTATTCGATGCAGACGATCTGTTTGTTGGAAAAGAGACGACGGTACTTTTCAGGGAGAAGGATGGATGATTTTGAGGCGATCTTGGGGCCTTGGTACCATAGCTTGGTGTTGGAGTTGCTGGGACGGCAGTGAGGGGGTTGGTGGGGCAGAGGGGAAGAAGGGGGCGCACCGGTCGCGGTCTGGGGATGGGAAGGATGAGGAGGGACAGGAGGACAGGGTAGGAGAGAGCGTGGATAAACTCACGATATATCTAATGGGTGGGATTAGTGGGGAAGGAGGAAGGAAGGAAAAGGCATACGAGGCCGAGCATGAAGCGGTAGATGGAAGTGAGACGCTGCTTTCCGTCGATGCATATTCTGTGTTCCGAGCCGTCTTCGTGGGCGCTGACGGCTGGAAAGACATGAGACTGTGGGGAAAAGGAGCAGAACAAGTGCGCACAAAAGATGACAGGGGGAATGTAAAAGTTGCGGAAAATGGAGTCGATGAGGCCGACCTGCTTTGCCTCTGGCCAGACAATGTCTGTGGGGTGTGAGTGGAGGAGGCTGGGAAGAAAGAAGGAAAAGGACCTCGCTGGTATTCGGGGTCGAGGTCGATGTCGCCGCTCATGATCTGGTCAAAGAGGGCCTGGGCAGTGTAGGTCGTGGCCCGGGGAGCCTTGAGGGCGTCGGTAATGACATACCCGGTCGCCGACGCTGCAGGGCCGTCGTCAGAGAACGAGTCCGAGTCGCTGGACATGGTGAGAACGGTGTTTGCAGCTGTTTGGCAGACCTTGACCATGAAGAGAACGGCCGAGCTCCCGCAGCGTGAGTGAACATGGAATAAAAACACACAAAGCAGGACTGAATCGCAGCAGCAAATCCAGCAAAGCGGCAGCTCTTCACAAATGCCATCTCCCATGCTGCCCTCGAGCGCCAGCTCCTCCAGGCTCAGTCCGCCAGGATCGATGCCGAACACAGGCTGCGCGACAGGGAGCTCGCCGTCCAGCGTCTCGAACGCGACAGACGCTTCCTTGCCGACAGAGAAAACGAGGAGCGCAACGCAAAGTCCCAGCTCGTCGTCGAGCACGACGCCCTCAGGGCCAAGCTCAACGCTGAAATCGCTGCCCTCCGCTCTTCCCTCTCCCTCCTCCAGGAATCTCATGCTGATCTCCAGAACACACATTCCCACCTCTCCTTGTCCTCTGCCGCCGCCCTAGACTCTGAAAAAGCCTCCGCCGCCACTCTCGCCCACCGCAACGCCGCCCTCCAGTCCTCCCTCGAACAAGCCCAGTCGCTCGCTGCCGACCGTCTCTCTCACATCCACCGCCTCCAGGATGAGCTTGAACACCAACAACCCAGCCTCCCCGATCACCCGGACGACCACCCCATTCTCGCAGCCCAACTCGGGCAACTCACCCAACATGTCCGCAAACTCGAGTCCGACAACACCGATCTCTCTGCCCAGCTCATCTCTCTCCGTTCGTCCCACCAGGCTACAGAGGTCTTGCGCGAACAAATTCGCTCCCTCGAGGCCAAGGCCGCCCACACTGACTCTCTGCGCCACCAGCTTGCTCAGCTTCAAGTTCCCCCTCCTCCCCTTCCGCCTCCTCCCCCTTCCACGGCACCCGACAACCAAGCCCTTGTCTCCCTCCGCCTCGAGCACACTGACCTTCTTGACAAGCACGGCTCCACCCTTGCCGCCTTGCATGCCCTTGAGAACCAACATACCCAGCTCCAGTCCCAGCTCGCTTCTGCACAGTCCCACATCGAGGAACTCACCCAGCACCTTGACCATCAACAGGACGCCAGGCGAAAACAAGACGCCCAAGCAGACTTTTCCCAACGCGAAATCAATTTCCTCAAAGACCTCATCGCTAGCTACCAGGCAGAGGAGACCGACGAAACCACCCTGCTCAACTTGTTCAACGACTACAAATCGCTTTCCACTTCTCATCCGCAATACCAGTCCCTCCTTGATCGCATCGACCAGCTCGAACAACAGCTTTTTGATCTCCAGGGTGAAATCGCCGCTGGTCGTCATGTACCCCCCAACACCCGCGTCCTTCAGCTCGCTGATAATCCAGAAAAACAATGGTTTGATCTCAGGCAGCAGACGATCGACGACTTGAAGCAGGAAAACAAGGCCTTGCTTGACCGTCTTATCGCTCACGCCCCCGATCCCTCGTCCCTCGTCCCCCCTCAATCCTACACCTCCCTCCAATCGTCCCTCTCTGACCTCCAGTCTCAACTTGCGCAGAAACAAAAACGTCTGCTTCGCCTCGAACAAATCTTTCATTCAAAAGCTAGCGAGTTTAGAGAGGCCGTCGCCGCTATCCTCGGTGTCAAACTCGCTTTTTATCCCAATGGTCAAGTTAGAGTCACGAGTATCTTTGATCTCAATGCGAGTTTTGTCTTTCAACCTGGTCCCACTGCCACGGAAATGCAGTTGGTAGCTCAGGGAGAAGGCGGTCCCCAGGATCTACCCAATCTTATGGCGTATTGGATCGAGAAGGAACAGTGTCCCCCTGGCTTTATTGCTAGCCTTACTTTGGAATGTTATGAGAAGGAAAAAACGAGACGATAGCTGTAGTACAGTGATGCATTTTATTCCAATCGTCATTCCCTCAACTTAAATGTAGCGATGAGCAATTGAGGCTAATATTTTGTGTGAAGTAGTACATTGAGCATCGCACCCTCAAAGGCTTCGAGCTCAGCGAATTGCCAGTGAATGAATCCCTTTCCTTCTGAATGGCGTACGGAATGAAAGGGTGAGGGAATGAGTAGCCGGGGATGGGATCATGGATCTCAGGAGTGTGGGTAGTAGACTGAAAGAATTATATTAGCAAGCCGTTTTTCTCATGTAATTTGTTGAACGACCTGTGACAGATGTCAAATGTCGTGTCAGCGATTTACCACGTCTTCAGAAAGTTGTACACAGAATGTGAAATTCCAGTCTGAGAAATGAAATCCCAGGCGTGATGTCACATTGTCACATGTTGTACTGATGATTCAACAAGCCAGAGAATAGTTTACTTGTGTATGATTTTTGTGACAATATTTTCTCTGACTTTGACCAGAGCCATTAAAAGGTAAGCTGGTGTTTTCCATTCCCTTGAAAAGAACATAACCTTTGGTAGCTCATATCTAGATATGATATATCTCTGACTAATAAGGAGAATTGGTATCTAGGGACGTCTGGGAGACGGTCTGGTGTTTTTCTCAGATCACAACATCTGGGAAAGTCTGGAATTCGGCATGGAGCAGTCTGAGAAAATCTAGGTCGTAGATTTTCTCAGACTGCTTACCGAACTCGCCCATTGTACTGGAAAAAAGGACCCAGTACTCCAGGAGACTAGTTTGATGGAAATGCACTTAGTCTCTCAAAGGTAACAGGAATGGTCTTGCTATACCTGATAGAAATATAATCAGCATGAGTAAAGTTTCTCATGGTTAATGATCAGAGGCGATGAGAACTGAGGTATATAAGCTACCAGTAGGTGTATTTTACCATCCTGCACTAATAACAATTTCGATGACAACAATCAGAATGATGAAAAAAAATGATGTCCGTCTTGATTTCCCAACACAAAATACCTACGCGCCAGGTCAGTGCTCTTCCCATCATAGTACATCGACAAAAATAGCTGCCTTTGTCATTATGCTGCCGTATGATCCGTTCCCCTTGTGAAGGCCAATTAATACCGAGCTGTTCTCATAATTCGGCAAAACACATGGGGAAGACGTTAAAAGCCTCTGTAATTTGAGGGACATCGCATTCGATGTTGCAACTATCACTTATGCTCGCTATTTTATCATTATTTATCTTTTTTGTTCGAGCTGAACTTCCGATTAACATCACATTCCTTTCGCAACCTCCTGAAGCTCAGTACAATGTCATTCAAGACAACTTTATCGGAATTTCATGGGAGTTGAGCTCCTTTGACACTCTCTGTTCGTGTTCTGGTAGCAAATGATCATTATACTCATCACGAAATACAGGGGGAAAATCTGTCGATGCTCAGCCGAATGCCATGCAAAACTACTTACATAACTTGGTTGTCCGTCTTTCAAACCCTTTAAGAATCAGGGTTGGGGGGAACTCAATGGATGGGTATGATTCAAGACACTGTCTATCAAACTGAAGATTGACGGTTTGTTAGTTCTACTTATGTGCCATCCCTCAACGAGGTCCTCCAGTTGACTGATCCCAGTGCTAATTTTAATGACATTCCTGTGAATTTCGGTCCTGCACTGTTTGAAATCATGAATGGAATGTATGACAAAGTTGGCTCCATGGAGTTCGCGATTGGTCTTAGTATGCGGACTCCGAATGCATGGAACACGACCGTTGAACTGGCTCTAGCTGCAAAAGCCAAACTTGGTGATAGATTAGACACGATGATTTTGGGGAATGTAAGTCTTTATTTTTATTTTTTTACCTTGAGGTTGGGTCTTTCTGAAAAAGCCAATGTCGACAGGAGCCTGATTTATACGCGGCGCATGGACAGCGCGACACCTACAAAATACCTGATTATGTTCTCTCTTTCTTTTCTGTTCATCATACTCGCATTGACTAAGCTCACTAGGTTTCTGAAGTCGCTGAAGTTCTGGGTCATTTGCACGATTCAGGTGCTCTGAATGATACGATCATAGGAGGGCCTGGTGTTTGCTGCCAATGGTATGGATCCCCCTGATCGCTGACCCGAAAGATAATTCACGACATCTCAGGAGCCTTTCTGACATATTTAATGCTGGTTTTGATCAATTTGACTATAAATACTACACGTGGGTTTGGTGCTCGTTATGGTGTTACAAAACTCATAATGGAGATAGAGTTCAACGATATCCAAACAACGCCTGCTCCGGCGTGACACCGCATAATACCAACCTCACTTATTACCTTACTCACGCAAATGGTGATGCATCTCTTTCTCTAATTATTGATGCGCACATACTTAAATCCGATGTAGTCGGCGAATTTCTTGGGTGGCAGAAAAAGGGCATGGATGCTGCCACACAGAGGAATGTCCCTGTCCTGATGACTGAGTACAATTCTGTGTCATGTGGGGGCTCGAATATCTCTTCAACTGTAGGTTTTTTTTTCCCTACCTCGAAAGTTTGAATGAATTTAATTTAATGTCCAGTTCGGTGCGGCTCTTTGGGCTATCGATGTTGGCCTCAAAGCAGCATCAATGAATTTTTCAGCGGTCTACCTTCACACACGGGAATATGGTGTCCAATATAATCTATTTGATCCACCAACGCCTGAAAATAGTATGTCATCCGGATGGAGGACAGGTTCCCCCTACTATAGCGCACTTTTTTTAACGGAGGTTGGGGATCCTACTGGTTCAGTCATCGTCGATCTCGACTTGCAAAACTCCACCACGAATCAGAGCGCCACCGTTGCAGCGTACGGAGTTTACACTGATGCAGGTAGAACGAGGGATCGCCTTGTCATCCTCAACTACGCTAGTCCCACCTCTACCGGCGAGGATGCGAATCGGCAGTTCTACATATCCGAAAACCTTACACACAACGTTTCCTATCGGGTCTTGACTGCGCCCGACGTGACTGAGAGGACTAACATCACATGGGCTGGACAGACCGTAGGTCAAGATGGTAACCTCGAGGGAGACCAAGAAACAAGCACCATAGACTGTAAGGCTGGGTGTTCGATTGATGTTCCTGGACCTGGCGCTGCACTTGTTTGGCTGAGTTCAGAAGCGAAGCCTTTCGTGGAGAACTCGACGATTTCTCCGTCCCAGTATTCGTCAAATGAGATGAGAAGCTCATTTTTATCTGATACAGCTATTTGGATATTAGCTCCTGTGGTATTCAGAGCTTTGGCTTTTATCTTTTGATATACCTATTTATTGCAGATACCCTAGTCTTCTCCTAGAACTTATCTCAATTCAGATTTTCATACCGTATGACACGCTGAAGCTGGAGAGTGGCGGTATAAATATCTCATGGCTTCAAGCACAATTGGAGTATGAGTGAGATTGTTTGATGCATCGGCCATGTCATAGGACCTTTTCACATGAATGAATAACTGGTTCTGCAAGTAAGTCGACAAATCTCTTCACACAAGCAGGCCCAGGGATGAACCACGATAATACCACAAATAGCAAAAACCTAAAATGTGACGAAATATCAGAGTTCTGAGTAACACCTTATTAGAATTTATTAATAGATATTAATACCGCTCATGTAATTTCCTCCATCTCACTCTCCATCTTCCGTCACTTGTGTAATCATTACCATTCTACACTCCCTCCAGTATATGAGGTCGTCTCTTATTAATATGAACAATTGCTCTTTTGCCTCTTACTCCCCTAAGTTGTGTCTACTATTTATTAGGTGAGCAATTAGAGATGTACATTCCTGTGCTATGGTTGCTGGCCCTCATTTAACACATCTTAGTTTCCATAAACCTAGAATAGACAAACATCCCAGGAGCCGAAATAAAATCATAAAGATCCTGTTTCCATGTCAAGTGCATCAACACATCAACATCTTCAAAGCTCTGTTGTTTCTTCATGTTTGAATTTTCTGCCTGAACACTTAGCTGAGCAAAACCAGAATTGATTACCATATAGCTCAAACTGAAAATGGAGAACAGACACTCCTAATTGGAAATTTTGATCAGTAATAGTGAGTAGCCCTAGTGGTATATGAGTCACAGGAAGAATTGAATAAAAAGCATGAAAATTGGATTCTGCTTGGCTAATGCTCTAAAAATTGGGTCTAATCAGGGCTCCAAGAATTGACTCAGTGATACACTTACATTTGATTGTGCTCAATTTTGTAATAGTTCTAAAAGTATTCTTAGTCTTATGGATGATAATTGTAAGGAATGGTTACCCAAGTAACTTAGATAGGCAGCTCCCAACTCTAAGTCAGTGTAGACAAAGAGAACTCATTAGAGTCCCCACTGGATTTGAGTACACTACTTATACCTATTCTACCTGGTCTGTGCACTACCTTTCCATGGTGATCATGTGACATGTCATGTGACTTCTCTAATTATGTAAGTCTGTTCTAAAAATAGAAAGTAAAAATAGAAAAAAAAAGAGTCATTGTGTTATGATTCATAACACTACCTCTCTCTCAAGGGTTCTCATCCTGAGGACTTTTCATAGTTTGTTATATGGGTCTCTTAGGTCACCCATATCCAGATTTTCATCCTTCAACTTTTCCAAATACTTTCTATTTTCTTCTATCCTCCATTGGTCTTTCTTATCTTCTTCTTTATTCTATTCTTCTATTTTTCCTTTTTTGTATTCCTGTTTCTCCTCTTCTATCCTTTTCAAGAACAGACTCTTGTTGTACCTTGAGAATGGGTTTTTCTTCCACCATCTCCAGTTCTCCACTATCTGCTTCCCTGTCATATGTAAGACTTTAAGTCAAGGTTGAATAATCTTGACTGTTATGAACCACTCAATTTCTTTAAGTCATTATTTATTTTTATTTTTATTTTATTTTTATTTAATTATGTAATAATATCAGATCAGTAAACATGTACAAATAGTTGGACTTGTATAAGTAGCACACACAATCCAGCAAGGACTCTAACAAGTTCTCTTTGTCAACTCTGACTTAGAGTGGAGTTAAGCCTGAGGTCACTTACCAAAAGACTAAACTCTTACATTGATTTTAAACCCATCTCAAGTCAGAGTTAACAAAGAGAACTCATTAGAGTCCTTACTAGATTGCATACACTACTTATACAAGTCCTATTATTTGTCCTTGTTTACTGATCTGGCAATATTACATAATTAAATGAAAAAGAAAAATAAATATTGACTTAGGGGGAAATGGTGGTTCATGATACCACCTTCCTCTCAAAGGTCCTCATCTCGAGGATTTTTTTTTCAGAGTTTGTTGTATGGGTCCCTAAGGTCACCCATATCTTCTTCCTCATTCCCTAGATTTTCCAAGTATTTTCTATCTTCCTCAATTCTTCATTGATCTTCTTCATCTTTTTCTTTGTTTTACTCTTCTATTTTTCCTCCTTTGTATTTATCTTTCTCCTCTTCCATTCTTTTCAAGAACAGATTCCTGTTATACCTTGAAAACAGATTTCTCTTCCATTTTCTCCAATTCTCCTCCATTTTCTTTCAATACTCTCAATTGTATCTTTTATTTTTCCACCTGTATAGCAGTTTTGCCATGTACCTTCCTAGTAGCTCTCTACTACATGTTTTTCTGTCTTTTTCTGCTTCTTGTCATCTTACTTTGTTTTCTTCTTCTCTACTATATTCTTTCTTGAACTCTTCTACTAACTCCATAGCATTCTTCAAGTTCTCCCTACTTTTCCATGTGTCTTCTTCTGCCGTATATCCTTTCCATTGCACCAAGTACTTGTCCCTTCCTCGTACTTTCCTCTTGTTCATAATATTTTCAACCTCCCATTCTTCTTCTCCCTTGATTACCACTGGTTGTGGCGTCTCTTTCTTTTGTCCTTCTACTTGCAACTTATACTTTTGTACTCTACTAATATTGACTACCAGGTGTATTTTAACTGTACTTGGCAATTCCAATTCTATTGCATTACTAGAAATAATTGCCTTCACTTTATAAGGTCCTACAAAGTGTTCAGTAAACTTTTCTGTGTGTCTTCTGGCCATCTGGTACTTCAGGTCTTTAGTGCTGAGTAGCACTAAGTCACCCACTCTATACTCCACTACTTCCCCTCTTTCTCTATCCACATATTGCTTCATATCTTCTTGTGCCTTTTGTAGTGCTGCTTTAGCTTCCTCCTGCACATTCCTTATTCTTTCCACAAACTTTTCTGCTCCCTTGTACTTGTAATAAAACAGCAGGTGAACTAGAGGATCCACAGTAGTGGAATATTTTATTTCCTTTTCATTTTTTTTATTATGTAATAGTTTGAAGTGCATGGGACACTATGACTCAAGAAGAGTCTGTGATAATTTGAGTAGACAAATACTAGTAAACACAGATTCATGTATAAGTAGCTAGGCCAATTAGTGAGGACTCTAACGAGTTCTCTTTGTCAACTCTGACTTAGAGTATGAGCTTAGATTATTTCAATCAATGTTTACTACAATACTTTCCCTTCTTTCTCATTTCAAATCCCATTCTTGGATCTTACCCTTGATTTGCCTTAAAGGGTGACACTTTCATTCCAGTGTGCACCTTGTTGTTATAGACAAATTTAGCTGTCTCCAACCACTCTGGCCATTGCTCTTGTTAGTGATCTATGAACATACAGAGATACTGTTCTAACTCCTGGTTCATTTATTCTGTCTGGCCATTTGTCTGTGGGTGAAACACTGTAGACAATTTTGTCTTGATCCCTAGCATACGATTCAACTCTCTCATAATACCTGCTGTGAACTGTGGTCCTCTATCAGAAATAATACTATCTGGTAGTCCATATAACTTCCAAATGTTATCTCTAAATAGTCATGCTAGTCCTTCTGTGCTCATTCTCTCTGTAGTAGGTACAAAGTGTGCTATTTTTGTAAATTTATCTACCACTACTAAGATTGAGTCGTATCCTTGAGCTAAGGGTAACTTTGTAATGAAGTCCACAATAATGTGGGTCCATGCTTTCTCTGGGATCGAATTCAGCATTAATTTTCCTGCTGGTGGTTGCATTCAATTCTTATTGTGTTAGCAGGCATCACATCCTTCTACATATCACTTTACTTCTCTAGTGACCCCTGGCCACCAGAAATTCCTTGTCACCAACTCTGCTGTCTCCCACTGTCCTCCATGTCCTTCCACAGGCATGTCATGATGCAGCCTAATTGCTTCTGCCCTCAGTTTCTCATCCCTGAGGATGTACACCTTTCCTTTCTTTAACATTAAACCATTCTCTTGGTGCCATTCCTCATCTCTTAGCATCTTTACTCCTGCCCACTTCATTTCTTCCACTGCCTTTACTACTTTGTTATCCTTTGCTTCACACTTCCTTACTTTATCTAGTAAGTTCACTCCTTCTATTACTACTTCCATTACTCTAATTCTCTTTGCCTCCAACCATTCTTTCTTTACCAATGTCTGCTCCTCATTATCCTTTTCTACTCTGACCTCCCAATCTGATCTCCTACTCAACCCATCTGCCTTTCCCATTTTACTCCTGGAATATGTTTCAACATGAAGTCAAACCTAGATAAATATAGAGCCCATTGTGCTTGTCAGCGATTTAACTTTTGATTGCTTATAAAGTATTCTAAGTTTTTATGGTCTGTCTATACTTTGAATTTATTCTTGGTTCCTTCCAGGAAATGTCTCCAAGCTTTCAAGCATTAAATCACCACCAACATTTCTTTATCGTATATTTTATAATTGTATTCAGTTTCATTTAATGACTTGGATATGTATGTGACTGGTCTTCACATATTGTCCTTGCATTTAATGGACAACACTCCTCCTGTTGCAAAATTAGAAGCGTCTGCCTCTACTCTGAACTCTTTATCTAGTTCAGGCACAACCAATAAGGGTCAACTCATGAAAACTTTCTTCAGCTGCTCAAAGGCCTCTTGTTGGGCATCTTCCCATTTCCACTTTTCTTCCTTCCTTGTCAGATTATTTAAGGGTCGGGCTATCTTAGTGAAGTCTTTCACAAATCGTCTATAGTAGTTGGCAAGACTTAGAAATTTTCTAACATCCCTGACTGTCTTAGGTGTAGACCAGTTCAGCACTTTCGCCACTTTGTCTTTCTCCATTTCAATCTTCCCCTGACCCATTATTACTCCCAGGAAGTTCACTTTCTGCACTTTCCAGGTGTATTTCTCTGGTTTCACATACAAGTCATTCTCTATAACCTATTGGCTACCATCTGTCAAGTCCTGAGTAATTCCCCACGTCAGATGGCTTCTGCCTACATGTTCTCCCACACATAGCGGCTGCCTGATAGGCATGTGATCAAGCTCAGATCATTACTCAATCCTTCCCATGCTTGTCCCTTTTATGATCATGACGTTCCCGCATCGTAGTCGTTATGTTCATGTCGTCGTATAGTCGTTAATTAATTAGATTTAATAAAGAAAAAGATAAGTGTCAGAGCGAATCATAACACTATCCCCTTCTTAAGGTTCGTCATCCCTGATGAACATCCCTATTATTAAATTTTTATCAATTTAATATTTTCTTTCTTCCCCCCTCTTTTTATTGGCTTAAAAATTTTTTTTATGCTTTACAGTGTAGGGTCATATCCCCTAAGTATTCATCCAACGCCTGTGTTGTTGTTGTGACATTGTCGTACTTGCTGTGTCACTCCTATGTCCCTCCACAGCTCGTCTCCTAATTACAGCACTTGTACCTCCTGCTGTATCAGTTGCATCTCCTACAACTCCTTTCCATCGTTGTCCTCACACTAGGTGGCTACTCCCCATAGTTCACCTCCCCTACTATCC
>Ga0153967_100403_pt1 | contig 17739 bp, 24 predicted proteins | sample TSFL051MetaG_FD_104688 | JGI IMG/M metagenome (GOLD analysis project Ga0153967, IMG submission 104688) | Attine ant fungus gardens microbial communities from Florida, USA - TSFL051 MetaG | ecosystem: Host-associated > Fungi > Mycelium > Unclassified | place: USA: Florida, Paynes | collected...
AGTAACTTCCAAGATGTTTGGAGAGTATTGGAGTTCGTTTCACTCATAGGAAAGGAGGCAGTTCGACAAATTATGTGGAATCAATGGGTGGAGTCGAAGTCGACGATCTTGTGATATGCAGGTATCACTGTGAGCCATTCCTGGAGAATTCACTCACTTACGATGTTCATGATGTATGTTTAAAATGCGACCGTCAGTGTACAATGTATCGGCTACGGAATATTTGATCTAATTTTTACACTACATGTAATATACAGAAGTTGCCATTGTATTATAAAATATTCAATTGGAACATCTAGAAGTCTCAAGAAAGGTCTGAAGAACATATTGCAACTCGTGATTTATTTATTTCCCGGACCGGTCACTGACTGATGATTGATAAGCATCTCCTTGGACTAAAGGGGTTGTAACGAGAGATAGTATGACAACAGTCAACGAACTTGGGCCACGATGGAAAATCCTCAAATCATTCGATCCCAGTGGGGGAATCTCGAATATACTTCGTCATCTATCTTTTTCATGGCGTCAAATACAGCTCCCGCAGCGATCCACCAGAATGATTGAGCTCCAAAGGTTTTCTTACTCATCTCTCTCAGCGAAAACATCCATGCAGTCCAGGAATATCTTAAATACTCCCTCGATGTCCTGTTGTCATCTCCCTCCAATGCCTCCCTGACCCTTCGGAACACGAATTCAGTTGCTTCCTTGATCTTTGTCATTTTTTCCTTTCGTAAGGCAGGTTGGCTTGTCCTTTGTGTTATGGAGCCAATTATTAATTCTTCCTCTATCAGGGGCTTGAAACGACGACGTGAAAAGCTGTATCGTGAACTGATGCTCAGCAGTTCATCAGTCAAGAATTTGAACTGATACGTAATCACTTCAGATATGTCGGGGCTAGCTCGAGTTAGAATATCGAGGCGTCTCGCAACCCGAGGCGCAACGACATTCTGGATAGCTTGTAAAGCCGTGTCTGTGAGGCCAATAGAGAACAGCCTGTCAGTGATGCCGTCAATGGTATTTGCGGAAGTAGCGACATGACGCCTGGGAAAAGATGGTTCATGTGCTTTCAGGTCGATTTGACGATTCAACTTCCCGAGTGCTGTTTGACTTTGATAGTACTTCCCATCTTGGTTAGGTAGACCGTCGATTGTTTCGGGGGCAGACCAATCAGGTTTGGGGAACTTGGGTTTGGGGATATCCATAATATCAACCTGACGACCTGTTTTCGGATAGTCCAATGCGTCGCTATGTAATTTCGCAAGGACCATGCACATAGGATCCTGGATATTGTTATTCTGGTCGGCAAGAACCAACCAGTTTGTCGCGACCAGGCCCAGGACCTGAATCAGAATCAGGGTTGAATTTTGTCATAATTCAACTACACACTCACGTCAGAGACAACGTATTTCATGAAAAAGTTGGCCACATCTGCCATAGTGCATGACCAATCAACATATTCCTTTAGAGGAGGGGGATATTCCGCAGGTTCGTAAATGTGTTTCGGTGTAAAATAAGGATGATCTTTAAGGGGAAGAACATTGTAGGCATCGCCATCGAGGTCCCCACCGCCAAGACATGTTGGGAGAGGGCGTTCTCCTGCCGAGAATAAACTGCTAACCAGTACGATCAGCACAGAACATAACTCACCTCTTACACTAAATACAATGGTATTTGGCAAAGACTCTTTCGCAAAACAGGATTCCCCGGAAGGAGTGCCGATTGCATAAGCCAGTTGAACGTCTCCAGGATGAATTGTCGGCGACCGCGAGATGAGGACAGGACCTTCAAGGTAAGAAACGTCCCCCTCTCGGTGGCTGATACAAACAAACACCTCGTTTTCACGAAGATAGCGATGGGTGTCCGCAACCCCGACAAGGTTCCATGCATTTGGGATAGGGATACGAGCACGATACTTAAGATCACGGAGCACGTGATATACTGCAATACGAAAAAGGAGGTTAAAGAAAGAATCTTGTGCTAGGGAATCAAGGCCAAGCTTCGCGATGTTCTGTAAAGTAGATGGTAGCCTAAAGGATTGTCCTAAACCGTGGATTTGAAGAAGATACGCTGCTGCCGACAGGCGCTGTGTTGCAGCTTGCGTCTCGCGTATAGCATGATCCTGAAAGTCTTGAAAAACTTGGTATGGGATGCCAAGTCCTTCCAAAATCATTATGAGGGGGCGATTGAGATAATATGGGGTTGGTTGATCAATCGCTCGGGAGATCTCGATTTCGGTGGAAGAAGGGGCGTCAAATTTGATCATTGAACGCCGGAGGGACAATACGTTAGAACCATTTAATGTGTGATCAATGGATATCATGCCTTTAGATCCCTGGAAACGTATTTGATATGCATGAGGGAAATCATTAGGATCTCGACTCTTTCCAACAAGGCGCCAGATCTCACGAGCGATATCCTTTGATATACCACCGCAGCCATCAGTGAAGGTATATTTTCCATCAGGGGTAGTGATATCATCTCGAATAAGGATCTCGTCGACATCAACGACCGCAGCAGCGGTCGCTGAAAATGCTTGAGATATACGGGCACCATACCTTGCGGGGCAATACTCAAGGCGAAGGTCGTATTCGAGGCCCCGAAAAGTCCCAAGGCTTTGTATAATCTTTTCGGCTGTGACAATGCCGTACTTTGGATCATTGAATGTCTTGACAAACCTAGCCGAAAGTCAGCATCAAAATAACAACGGGGATGAATCAAATCAGCTTACCAAACCGAATGTTCTTTCAGAGCAGACTGAGAATAAGCAAGGAATCGGAACTTTCGGCCTGCAATAACAAGCCCATCTTGCATAATGGGTCCGATCCAGCTTTTGACAAACTCTGCACCATCAACATCCTTATCATGTCGGTATAGGAGGTTGTTTTCATCACGAAATTCCACGTGAATAAAATTTTCCTGGTTAGTTGGGGTGTAGCGACGGATGACTCGGTTTGATTTTTCAACGAAAGGACCATCAAGATACATAGATGTTGGTGTGACAGTGGCATGAAGAGACGAATAAAAGTTGATATTGTTCGGCGCGTCTGGCTCAAGGTCGCCTCGAGACCGAAATTCTTGAACAAAAGATCTAAATTCAGATTTGAGGGAGGATGAGGAACCAGTTATGATGAAATCCTTCGCCCGAGGACCAAAGTCCTTAAGCAGCTTGGCAGTGAAGGGTTTTCCATGTGATTTTATCAACTCCCTGACCTCTAAAGCAAGGGCGCCAACCTCTTTAGGATCAGCGAAGAGATTGCGAACCAAAGCCTCGAGTTGGAAGGCGACTTGCCACGAATTGATTCGTCTGATGCTCATGGACATGTTTAGAAGCGAATTCTGAGAAAAGAGGTTTCGCCGCGCAACATTCACATAGTACGATCCGACGATATTACGCAGGCCGCTGAGATCTGCTAAAGTGTTGAACTTATCAACACTGCGGGGGGCTAGGAGAACAAGCCGCAAGGCAAAAGACGTATAAGGGATGGCCGCAGGATTATCAACAAGAGGAAACGTCGTTAATCGCTGATAAGGCTCAGGTTTATCGGGGTTACATGTACGGACTCTGTTAAAAAAGCTCGGAGGAACTTCAAGCCCAAGAAAGACGACCTGACCATCAAATTGGGAGAAATGACAGGAGATCGTCGAAATCGAAGATTGTCGCATTCCAATCACATATTCCGTCGGAGAATCATACTCTTCCGAGACAGTAACTTGGAGTTCACGACGTTTTTCATTAAAACAAAGAATTGCGATCTGGTGCGCCTCAGATTCAATCGAAAAAACACTATCCCGGCACATCCAACAGAACTGAATTGAAGCAAGAGTCACGCGTAAATCATCAAGTTCCCTCTCTCGCTCCCTCCGTTCTCGCTCCCAGGTCGGATTCTCCCAGGGGGCAAGAGCAACTGTCTGAACAATTTCGGGATCGGGTGCTGGTCGGGTACTCTTGGAGAAATAGATGCGGTTTCTGCCAAAGAACATCAGCTGTTGGGGTCTTTTTGTCCCATAAACATTCCAAAATTTCGTCCCAATGTCAATACTGGGAATCATGACAACCCCTGTACGGTCAGTCTCTCTGGGTTGAAAAAGGTGAAGGTCGAAATTGCGTTGGCTGTTGTAAAAGTCTGGACCATGCAAATGTTGCGCCAAGATAGCCTTGACCTGGAACTTGTCCAGGTCTGTCGGAATATTTCGCATGAAAAATTCCATAGCAAAATAATATGGGTGTTTGGGGGTGAGAGTTAACTGATGGACACACGGTCGATAAATAATGCATCCAGGTTATCAGGACTTGTAATGTTCGTTCTAAAATCATGGACGCACAGGACCACAAAGTCACAGTACGACAATCCCAAGCACGAGAGGACACGTGTTGTTGGTTGAGGCGGGCCGGCAAAGCCTCATGGACAATAATCTGGAGATTCACAGATACAACAATGTGATATGCGGGATAACTCGCTCTCAAGCTCCATCATCTACAAAAAAACATGACTAGTTCATCAGAACCGTATGCACACTTTTGTTCAGGCTGTACAGGATTTCCCTGAATGTTGCCACTAGCTTCGTCAATATGTTCGGAGGTTCGCCTCTGAACCGTCTCTCCTGGCTGCGTACCTCCCACAATTTTCTGAATGCAGCGACTGCTCTTCCGCAAAGTAAATGGATTCTCTTCAATGCTGGCCAGCCCCTCGTCTTATCCAGTCCAAATATCCCCAACAATCGACCACAGCCCGGATATCTCACCACTTCCGAACTCGCACCTCTTCTCGGACCTCAACCCTACTTTGGCCAGGGTCAAGAAATCGGCACCATAATTCCAGATGAGATCAACAATGTTCGGCATAGCCCAACTGAGGCTGCCCGTCACTACCCCCAGAGTCGACCCATCGTGTTTCTTGGTATACACGAAAAGCATCCCAATGCTGATGTTTCTACTGCATTGCCAGCCACCGAGTTTTCATCCCCCGAGTCGACTGCAGTGGCCATCAAGAAGCTAGAAGGGACACCGTACTTTGCGATGGAGGTCGCACATTTCATTCAAGACGGTCAATATACTGATCAAGGGTTGTTAGACCTCTTCAAAGAAAACAGCCAAGCAAAGGAAGGGAGAACATTCTCTTGGTCCGAACCTCGCGTATTTCTGTCCAGGTTGGATCATTTTACGGCTGCAATTTTCGCAAATGCGAAGAGCATGACGGACTGGAGCTTTCGACACAAATTTTGTCCTGGATGCGGATCGAGTACTTATTCGATGTGGGGTGGTTGGAAAATCTCATGTTCAACATTGCTGCCTTGGACTGATAATACCGGAAAACGGCCATGCCCTTCTGGGTGAATGTCAGGCAATGTCTCACGCGCTGTGTTTTGCTCATCACATTTACAGGAAGAGCCTTCATAACTATGCCCATCCCCGGACTGATGCCGTGGTGATCATGATTGCTGTTGATGACACCGAGGACAAAGTACTTCTAGGCCGTGGGGTAAGCCCATTTTACATCAAAATACCCCACACTCATCGACGACCTTTCTAGAGAAAGTATCCTGGAAAAGTTTATTCAGCTCTCGCAGGATTTATAGAACCTGGCGAATCCTTTGAAGATGCAGTCTCTCGTGAGACATGGGAGGAAGCAGGCGTGAGGGTTTGGAACATCCGGTATCATTCTGGTCAGCCTTGGGTAAGGAAGTCTTCGATCTCCTCTTGGTCGCACGTCTTATAAATGCATTAGCCATACCCGGCCAGTCTCATGGTAGGCTTTTATGCCCGAGCTGATTCCACACAGCCCATCCGTACGGACCTCGACAATGAACTCATCGATGCACGATGGTTCACTCGGCAAGAAGTACTGGCTGTGCTCAATCGAACCTCCGGCCGCGAATCACTATTTCAATTGCCCTCAAAGACCGCTATTGCCAGTGTGCTGATCAGGGACTGGGCAGAAGGCAGGATTGGCTTCAATGAGACTGAGCAGACGCGTCGGACCGAATAAAGATAGTCGAAATGTATTGATATCATAGTTATCGTTAATGTCATCTGGTCATGACTTCACAACTACACACACACTAGTAGGATTTTAGATCCTTCGCAGCTCGGTGCCTATATCATCAAGGTCATTCAAAGCGTCAACTTTCTCACATTATTTACACTCACCTAATACCACAGCAATAACAAGTTCTTACAGACAGCAGTACAACCGCTACCCAGATCAGAATGACGGACACAAGAACCATCCACACCCCGTTCCCAAACTGTACGTCAAACTCGAGAAACCCTGTATTCTTTATCTCATTCTTCGCAATAATGACGAGCGCCAGGTCTATGCCAAAGACAACTGTCCCCAAAAGGCCCGCAACCACCGTGAGGAAAAGAGTCAAGATGGAGACAGCGTGCGAGGCGAGGAAGAGGGATGTGATGAAAGTAATCAGGGTTAATCCCGCTGCAACAGGGTGTAGTACGAGAATTACACGCAAGGAAACCTCGACTGCGTTCACAATACCATCAGACAAGTCAATCAACGTCCTGATGTCTTCTGGAACTCTATATCCCAATTGAGGACCGAAGCAGACACCATTCCATTATTGTCCAACGGTGTGGGTTGGTTGAGGCCACTGCCAGGTTATAATATTTATTTATAATGTGATCGAAAAGTCAGTGTGATCGACAATTCACCTGTAGGCACAGACTCCCCAAACTCCAAATTGTAGCAACGATGCTACGCTGGTAGGTGGTCCATCCGCAGTAGACCGAAGACCGATGATATATATGGATTTGATAATGGGGAGCGAGAGTCCTACAAGGATCAAGAGTATACAGGAAACGAGGAGCAGTGAGAATGCAATTATGGACACGATACGGTATGCCTGCAACGGCTTGGCCATTACTTTTGAACAAAGGAATCGTGGCGGATTAAGCGACGAGTACTGGCCATATTTGTAGTTCTTGCGCCTTGTCCTACATATGCAAATGAAGTACCACTATTTACCGGCACGTATGAGTCTCGACATTGCTGCCTTTAAAGCGTTCGGCCGCGGCACTTCTGATTTTGTTCCTCGAATAAACGAGCTTTCAGTCTGTCCTTCCTGGGGGATTGGCCCCTTCTTGACACTCTCAAGTATCTTTTTCTCAAGCCACCGCATGCCCATAGCTTCCTTCTCCCAAATATCCGTAGTCCAGATCGCCATGGGACCCCTACCCGGCACAAAACGCCTTTCCCTGAAATTTGGCTTTAATGTGTACCGTTGCACGCCGTCCATCTCTGTTCCCACCGTCCCACCCTTTTCGAATATACAGGAGAAGGCTTCTCCAATCAAACCATTAGACTTGGGTGCAGGTGGCGGGATCGCTGGACGTGTCGGGTTTGTCAGGCGCATACGATTGGCCATCACGACATCTGTGAACAATCGGTCGCCGACAACGATAAGCTCGTCATCAGATATTGGCCGCTGCAGGGAGGAAAAATAGGTTCGGACGGTGTTGATACAGGAGTAACTGGGCTTGAAGACTTTGTGACTGAGGACAGGAACTTGAAGGTGGTGAGAGACGGATTCAGACTAAGAGCTCGTTCTTAAAAAAGTAGACGGGAACCACTAATTTGATTGATACGAACTTGGATGCCACCTGGGTCGGTGGGAGTACCGGCAGAATTACTGACAATTACGATGTTATTTTCACCGAAAACCCTTCGACATTCGGACCACGCTGTCTAAGGGCAATGAGAAACGACGAAGGATTCCATACCAAAGATCGGGTACCTCGAGTTCAGGAATCAGCGTGTCTTTGTGCGGGACCGTCTAAAAATGGACTTAGATATAACACGCGGAAAAAAAAATAAACGACATGCAAGACAATTGTCCTTGTCAAACACAACGCCACGGTAGCCTGCTTTTCGGAGTGACAAAAAGTCGAGAGAGCGAATATCTTTCTGTGCAGATCGAGATGAGCTCTGGCTCAGAAAAGGGACACCTAAGCAGCACGCACCTTTTACTATGAGACTTGGGATGACAAGTCTCGAGTGTATGAGGAGTTGGAAAGGAACAAACAGCCCCGGGATGTTCAGAGGCATTGGGGGACAAAAAAAAGTCAAAACAGAAATGTGAGCTGGCAGTCAATTATTTGGCCATATTGATCCGCCATAACAATCCTATACTCTAATTTCCCAATAACAGCCATGGCAGACCTTCTGGGCGGCACCAACATCGACGAGTTCGAGCGGGCAGCCAACGCCTTTCCCGACATTTCTCTCGATGGCTTCGGCGACGTCTCTTCTGCCCCGGCTGGCAATCAGATCAGCAACAGCAACAGTGCTGGCTTTTCGTTTGACGACTTCGACACACCCCTGGCTCCTTCTGGAAGACCAGTGAGGGTGACTGGCGACGACGAGCTTCAAAAGTTTGAGGACGAGTTTCCGGACATCGAGGTCCCCTCTGCACCGGCTGTGCAGGTAGGTTTCTTTTCCCAGTCCACCGGCAATTTTTGTCAGTCTGCTTCAGTCTCTGCCTTCACAACCTCTGTTTAAAAGCCATCAACCCTTTGCACCGAGACCTCAGCCTCTTGCACTCGCTTCTACACCGATCTTATCTCAATCAGCTGAAGGGGAACCAGAAGTGATCAGGTCCGTGGCTGTTTCAACATCCCTTTGCCTAGCTCTTCCTCACTCTAGGCATTACAGAGAGTGGCGAGAGAAACAGCAAGAAGAAATAAGGGCACGGGACGAGGCTTCCAGAGCCAAGCGTCAGGAGACCATCTCCAAGGCTGAGCGTGCACTTGAAGACTTCTACGAGGACTATTCCAGAAAGAAGGAGAAAAACATCGCAGAGAACAAGTGTGCTACATGTCTATCACATCCTTTATAGGCTGATATCTTTGATTAGGGATGCAGAGGCAGACTACGTTGCGTCGCTAGAAGCTTCTCTTGCCGGTGGTACGACGTGGAGTCGTATCTGTGATCTCGTTGAATTACAAAACTCTCAGAGCAAGACTATCGCTCGGACTGGTACTGGTACTACCGACTTGACCAGGTTCAAGGAGGTTTTGCTCAGACTCAGGAGGCAGGGTGACCAGGCGCCTGGTGCTGCAGGCTATTAGAGGCCCCTACTTGAGACGCGATAATGCAAAAAGAAACATCTGGATATTGAACCAAGTGTCTATAGGCAAGTAGAAAGTCAAAGTCAAAGTTTGGCCGGGGTCTGGTTATTCGAAGGTGTTTCCTCAGTCAAAGGTGTTCCAGAAGCGGGCTCGGCTTCTGTCACACTGATAGCAGGTGGTAAACGAGATTCAACAAATTGGATAATTTCATCGGCGAGCCTTTCTTTAACACCGTCAGGCTCATTATGGAGTTCATGTCGCCCGCCTTCAAATAAAGAGATCTTCTTGTCGGTTGCGGGAAGTCTGTCAATAAATTCTTGCGAGGCCTTGTGGGATGTAACCTTGTCGGCAGTTCCGTGAGCAATGTATACCTGGATACCATCAACTTAACACAATCTAAACACCGTTTGATGTGCAAAACATACGGGGAGAGATATTGGCCAGTCCTTGTAGTATGTTGTCAGAAGGATCTCGCCGTGGTAGAGCATGTCACTGATGTTCTTCAGAGAACCGGAGGGCTTGACAAGTGGATCGTTAAGATAAGCCTCGTTGGATGTTTTGTCATGTGAGAGGTCCTATGCCCGTTGAGATACAAAAGTACATTGAACAGCGGAGAATCCAGACCTCAGCCTGAATAGGCGCAGGGATAAGAGCATTAGGCGCGACATAGCTAGCCTTTGCGCCAATCCACTTGAGCAGTTTTGAAGCTGGTTCTGTTTGTTGGATAAGAGGACTAGTTGCAATGATACCGCGCAGAGAAGACGCTAGATGCTTGTGGAGCGACTTTGCATCCTGACTAGCAAATCCCAGAACTTCTGCACCTCCCTATAATGGAGAGGCATTAGCACTACAATGCCCAGAAAATGAGAGGTCATAAACACCATAGAATGACCCATCAGGAAGACGGGTACATTTGTGAAGGTTTCCCTCGTGTGTTCGATGAACCAAGCAATGTCGTGCATCTGGTCCTTCCAGTTGGTCTTGCCATATGCGCTCCCTTTGCTCCTTTGCTCCACGTCCTGGCCAGTCAGCCCAAAGCCACGCTGGTCCATCGCGAAAACAGCAATGCCTTGTTGTGTGAATAGGGGGTGAAAATGGGCGTGTCGACCGACATGTTCTGCAAAGCCATGGACAAAGACTATGGCGGCCCTGACTTGCTGGTTCTCTTCTGGCACGTATGTTCGAGTGTAGAATTGTGTGTTGGAAGGACCACGCAGCCAGGCCTCGGTATATGTTGACATGCTCGTTGGCCGTAAAGCTGTTGATGGGACCTTGTTTATCAATTATTATTTACTAGTGGGCAGTCTTTTGATTTTCCCAGTCCGTAGATGCAGAAAAATTGTCGGAACTTTTATAGGGGCCTCTTTTGCAGTCCTTTCTTGAGAAACAATTCGATGCCCAATTAATTCAAGACTGAAGTACGGTGTGTCCTGTTGAGTTGCTATTCCTCTTCCCGCCTTCAATAAATCAGCCTGCTAGTATAGCTCTTCGAGATCGTTCTGTCGCCTTGCTTTCCGTGTCTTGCAACAGGTACCACAACGCCGTCGTGTTCTAGGGCTCAGAGAACTAGTTCACTTCTTCGGTTAGGTATGGAGTCAAATGACTCGACCATCGAGGACTGCAGTCTGGACCCATTCATCTTGTAGCCGGCCCTTGAGAGAGTGGGATTATGGAGTAGACATCATTTGTCGAACAAATCGTACTTGTTATTAGATTCACTGATGCGTCAGAACGGGTGTGGGAACGAATGTCTGAAGTTACGACAACCAGTATTTCCTTACCTCTACCACGATCCAACGCCGTAACCAGCTCTTCTCGTTGCCAGAGACGATGCTGAGAGTATTAGCTCGCAGACAAGTTGTTGGACTGCAAATTGCACCATCGTTGAGTCGATGTGTGCAAGTGCGTCTAGCTCCTCCACGTACTCGGACTTTGGTTACAATCCCACCATGGAAGAGCGGCATTCCTATAACTTCACTCCTGTCGCAACCAACGTCTTCGACGACCTTCAATCTCCGGATACGACAACATAATGAAATTTCGAGCGGTAGACAACTCCGGTACAACAGTACTATTAACCACAAGACAGGTGTTGTACATAACAATGCCGCTGTTGCTGGGAATGCCTCAGGCCATGAATCGGACCGACCGCGCTCGTCCGTTCTTGCTAGGATTTTTGCAAAGACTCCTCAGGGACTTTCGTCCTTCACCAAAATCATGTCTTTGGCGAAACCAGAAAAGAAACCATTGTTGATCGCTATCGGGCTGTTGTTCATGTCCGCCTCTGTGTCAATGAGTATCCCTTTCACAATTGGTCGCTTGATTGACTTCTTTTCATCTGCCAATCCCGTGAGGCATTATTCATGTTTACAACCGACTGCCGGCTAAAGACTTGATCTTTCAGCAAATCCCTTTTGGTTTAGGCCTCTGGCAGGCTTCGGGGCTGTTGCTTCTCCTGTTTACGACGGGAGCCATGGCAAATGCTGGGCGCGCGATGCTGATGAGGTTGTCGGGTGGGTGTGTCATTACAAGGGTCGATTCATGACCTCAAGTTCCTTCAAGGTCAACGTATCGTTGCACGACTGCGTGAGCGATTATTCGCTGCTTCAATCCGTCAAGAGGTCGAATTTGTCGAAAAGGGAGAGGGAGACGCTCTGAGCAGACTCAGTGTTGATACTAGTATTGTTGGAGAAAGGTTTGTTAATGAACCAATCTCTGGATTTTTTTTATCTTACTTTCAACTAGCGTCACCAACAATCTATCTGACGGTCTCCGTGCAGTCGTGATGTCTTCTGTTGGGTGTAAGGGTCAACCTCACATGCTCGTTAGTCCATGCTCGTAATTCTTATTGTTTCAGTGGCTGCAATGCTCTACACGTCACCAACCCTGACTCTTTTGATGTTGGCTATGGTTCCACCCGTCTCTCTTGGTGCAGCACGTAGACTTTACCTCTATGGTTTCAAACTGCTTACACAAATACTAGGTTTTCTATGGTCGCTATCTAAAAAAGCTATCCCACAAGACGCAGGAAGCTGTAGGTGATATGACCAAGGTAATTCGGCGATCATGGTTTCGTGATATTGGCAAATGTGCTGAGTATGCATCAAGATTGCGACAGAATCATTATCGGCTCTACGGACTGTTCATGCTTTTGATGCTTTGGCCCAGGAAGAGAAGAAATTCAGCGAGAAAGTCGCCAAGGTCGTCACTCTGGGGAGAAAAGAAGCAATTGCCAGTGGCATATTCTTTGGCAGTACAGGCTGGAGTGGGAACGTTACGATATTAGGGCTGCTAGGTTATGGTTTGTATTTGATGAGTCATGAAGGTTTGCAGTCAAAGACTCATTTGATTTAGGAGGCACTCTCGTCTCACAGGGAGTGATTACTGTCGGTGATCTAACAAGTTTGCTGCTGTACACTGCCTATGTTGGGAATGGTCTCACTATGCTCACGTGAGTTTGATTATTTCCCTGTCATTATCCTCGACCTCAAATCGATTCAGGTCCTTCTTTGTGAGTTGAACCTGACGTTAACTCATAGGCAATATTCAATTTTCTCATGTCTAGTCCTCGATAATGCGTGCAATTGGCGCTGGAACACGGGTGTTCGAAGTCTTGGATCGAAAATCTCTAATACCTCTCCATGAGGGTATTGAGCTCTCGCCAGACAGGCGTGGAACTATCAGGTTTGAACACGTTCATTTTGAATATCCCACACGAAAAGACGTCAAAATCCTGAAAGACTTTAATCTCGAAATCAATGTTGGTGAAACCGTTGCTATCGTGTGCGTTATGGGAGGATTCCGTTTTATCTTTGTCTGATTTTTTGTTCAGTGGGGAGAGCGGTGGTGGAAAGTCATCGGTTCATTCTCTACTGCTCCGATATTATGATCCCAACCACGGAAAGGTTCTCTTCGATGGCCAGGGTGTGCAAATTTGACCCAGTTTACTCTAAACGCTTGTTCATTGTGTCCACGTAGACATTCGTAATTTTACGGCAACTTCTTGGCGAAGGATCATAGGTGTTGTCCCTCAAGACCCGGTTCTCTTTAGCGGAACAATAGCTGAAAACATTGCTTTTGGCAACTCTGATGTAACAAGAGAGGAGATTGAAGAGGCTGCCAGAGAGGCTAACTGCGAGTTTATATGGGGCATGCCAGAAGGCTTTGATACATTAAGTAATTTTCCATCAAGTTGAATCATGGATTGGTCCTGATTTATAGTCAGTCAGTAGGCTTAGTCTGAGCGGCGGTCAGCGACAGCGCCTGGCTTTTGCCCGTGCGCTTCTGAAGAGACCTGCTATACTCGCTTTGGATGAAGCGACTTCTGCTTTAGATGCTACCTCTGAACGACGTGTCAATGACGCCATCGAGAAGATTCTTCGATCAAGACGTACAACGTGCGTTTTTGTTGCACATAGGTTATCCACAATAGCGCGTGCCGAGCGGATAGTCGTCATGGAGGGTGGTAGGATTGTGGAAAGTGGTTCTTACAGGGAACTGGTAGTCAGGGAAGGATCGCGGTTCAGAGCGCTTATGGCAGCACAGTTGACGGCTGTTGATCAAAAGATGGATGGTCTTCGTAAAGAAGCAGAAGAGGAGGTGGGAGGGGTTGAGAAGTGAAGGGGGATTATGAAGAAAATTGATCGAGTCAACGATTGTGGTTGATCATCATTCTACCTTCTATCGGCATTTAGATAGACTTTTATCCCACGTCATGATAATTTATCGTTCGCCAGTTGTATCAAATAGCAATCTACTAATTCTTCTATAGGTTTCATTAATGTGAGGAAGTTGTTCATCCCTAATATATGTATATTGTTATTGCATATGATCTGAATGCTGAGTGTGACTGTGCGTTCTCGAGCTAATGAGCGCGTTTTCGGGATCTGTTGGAATACGATCCTGAGCCAAACGATCTTCATCGAAGATTTGAATTGGTGCACCTTACATTTCTATACAATTAGGGAAAACCAGAAGTGATGTGCGATAGAGCTTTTGAGTTCAAGAGACGTTTCGGTATTCTATAAACCATGGGGGCTGTTACATAAATCGCTCTACAACCTCAGAAAGACAATCGTTGACAAGCAAGATCACCAGGAAGTGATATTTCTGTTTGAGAAGGGCAATTTAAATGGGTGTGATGAATGTCTATGTCCATTAATGAAATTTCAAAGCTATAGCGCAGACTTGTTTGCAATCAGCTGTCTTCGATATAGTCGTGCCGGAAATCGGTATTAAATTAGATGATCAGAGGTGATTGATGAGGTATGGGACAGTCCTCAACTTGATATGGGAGCGTCCAGCACTTTTTTGTTTTGTCGAAACCGCAATGAGTTTTTTGAGAGGGACAAACACAGTGGCTTTGTGGAGATTTGCATGAAAAACGTCCTTTGCTTTGTTATGTCAAGCATGTTGATGTGATTTCTCATGAACTGATAAACCAATTTGGTGCCAGAAGAGATATTCAGAGTGAAATTCACTCAAAGCTCAGAAAGAGGAGATACGAGGTCTCAATAGTAAGATACGCTGGCGTCAAATTGTATATGTCTGTTTGTCTAATTCCATGACACCAAAATAAGAATCATCATTAACGTTTTTTTGCATATTACGACAATGTCGTTCAAATGCAGAGCCGAGTGCTTGGGTCAAACACTTACAAGTGATGCCATGGGAAGAATCTAATCGGATCTATACTTTGCAGTTTGATGACATTGTCATCTCGAAAGGTCATGTGTACAATGTCATACTATCTCTCAGGTGGCCCATGTTCCGTAAAGTCCGACTAGACGAGATGTTTCCCCATCTGCGGACCGCAGCTGTGGAGAGAGCGGGCCGTCTCCTCGAATTATAAAGGCCACATGTAATCTGCTCTAGGCAGCAAACAAACAAAGAGGATATGTTGTTGTCATCTCTTACAAGAGTCACTCTGGGATTAGCCTCTCTTGGTGCAGTAGCTGCGCAAACAAGCTGTACATTAACTTCCTCTGGTGGCGACGATGCACCTGCACTCCTCCAGGCCGTACAATCCTGCGCTACAACCCAAATTCCAAAAGATGTCACTTTGAATATCGCCACACGGATGAACATGACTGGATTGGTCGACAAGCACATTGTGGGTTACTAATTATTTGCATTCTATACATTCCTGAGTAGCGCCTTCTTTAAGCAACTTGAAGGGACTTTACGATTCAACCCGGACATACCTTATTGGACTGGAGTATGTCCATATTTGTGGTTATCTCATGATGAATAACAAACAATTACAGAACGGGTTTTTCATCCCATTCCAGACACAAATCACATTCTGGTTGCTGGGAGGAGAGAACATTGTGTTGACGGGTGGAGGAACGCTAGATGGTGTCGGTCAGGTAAGTGTATACTGATGTGTCCAAAAAGTCACTCAGATTTTTATATTTGAAACAAGGCTTGGTATGATGCGCTGTAAGTTTTGTGCATTATCACCTGACAGTCTCTACTAAAAGAAACCAAGCCCATCAAACTCCTCTTTACTTCGCCCGATTCTTCTCACTGTATTCCAAGCGAACAATGTACTCGTTGAGAACATCAACTATGTCAATGGACCATCATGGCATAATATGGTGCGCTGACTCCTGAGGTTCGCTTCGTTTTCATCAACGTCTTTCTAGGTCAACGAGGCGCAGGGGGTGATTTTCAACAATATTAGTATCAACTCTGGATCTACATCCTCTAATGCAGCCAAAAATACAGACGGATGGAATATATATCGTAGTGACAACGTTACTATCCAAAACTCAATAATCGTGAATGGAGACGACTGCGTTGCCTTCAAACCGAGTATGACCCTGGTCCCAATGAATATCATACGCAAAATCATTGAGATTCTCTCCCAGATGCTACAAATGTACTCATCGAAAACCTTGATTGTACGGGTTCCCAGTTGAGTGGTTCCACGATAGACCGTTAGAAGCTATACTAAAAACATTCTCACAGTGGAATCTCGGTTGGGTAAGCTACCTTGCAAACTGAATACAAGTACAAGCCTTTTGAACGGTGAATCAAATAGCTCACTAGGACAATTCCCAGGAATGTTCGACATTGTTGAGAATGTGCTTGCCAAGTATACCATGTCATCATCATGCTCCGCCAAGCACTGCTCAGATGTTCAAATAGAAATATTAAGATGACAAATGCGCAGAATGGCGCTCGTATCAAGGCATGGGCTGGTCCAAATGTGGGCAGTGGAATTGTCAAGAACGTTACTTTTGACGGCTTTGTCGAAAGCAAAGTTGACAATCCCGTCGTCATTGATCAGGTGTGTAATTTAGCTAGTCTGCTTCTACTTGCTTATGCTTAACACACAATTTAGTGCTACTTCACCGATGCAGACGCATGCGCCGAGTTCCCATCCAATACCCTCATCCAGGACATTGTATTCAGAAAGTAAAACTGTCCATTCTATAATCTTGGATCGTGCTCTGATATCATTGTCAGTATTTCTGGAACGTCAACTAAATCTGTCGTGGCTAGCTTGTCATGCTCGCCGGATGGGCGTTGCAGCGATATCGAAGTGGATGATTTCAATCTCAGGTAAGACTTCTGATTTCGATGCTGTGGCATCGGCTTAAGCACTCCTCCCAAGTGCCTCGTCTGGCGAAGCTCAGTTTACTTGTTCGAATGTCGTTCTCACTGGAACTGCTGCTGGACTTTTCCCTGAATGCAGTAAAACGTAACTTGGAACACTATGTTGTCTGTTGCATGAAAAAGGTGTAATCATTCGACAAGCATCGTATCCATATCAGCCCTCCCAAAGGCCTGAACTCCATTTGTCAAGTTCATCTTCAACCAGTTGGTTGTCCCGGACAAGATATCAGTGCAAATCAATAACCCCATGAGTTTCTAAATGAAGATGTCATGATCTCAGGAAACATGGAAGTGGGCACATGAACCTGGAGAAAAGCCTCACGTTCTTCTTCGTTGAGAGCTGGCACTGAATCCTTTGAATCAGAGCACCAAACCATCAAGAAAGGTTCTGTCAAAGCCATTAAAGTAGAAGCAAATGCTGGCTCTATGCGTGCTATAAAATTCGGGGTATGTAATGTCGGTCCATGGAAATTTTCAGTGCTACCAGGAAGCGCAGTTAAAGAAGCTTGGGCTGAGATAGGGGTTTCCGCAGTGTCAGGGGCACAGTCAATTTCAGTAGGCCCTGGCCAGGTCTTTTCAGCCACAATACTGAAATTTGATGATGAATTACAATCATACTTTTTGGTTGGGAAGAGATCATTGAACGTAAAACAGCTTCACTCCTGGCAGTATAAAGAAGAGGAATAGGCGAAATGATCTTGATACCAGATTCTTCTTGCAAACCATGTGCAGAATCAGATTTATCGGAGACCTGCATATATGCACAGTGACTTTGAGTATTCTTCACCTCTATAGCAAATCCAGAGAATGAAACCTAACAGTTGAATGCTGAGGGTTCAATGGCCGACATGGTGGACAAATAGCTGTCAACTGATCAGCTCAGTGACCGGGATCAGTCGATAATACAAAGTCTCCTGTGGAACGATAAACATAACACGAGTTGTTGTCATGGTGATTGCGTTTGCAAGCTTAAGAACACAGAAACAATCATATGGCGACCTCTTGGACCGCAACAGTGTTTTTTCAAAAGAACA
>Ga0153967_100410_pt1 | contig 17354 bp, 16 predicted proteins | sample TSFL051MetaG_FD_104688 | JGI IMG/M metagenome (GOLD analysis project Ga0153967, IMG submission 104688) | Attine ant fungus gardens microbial communities from Florida, USA - TSFL051 MetaG | ecosystem: Host-associated > Fungi > Mycelium > Unclassified | place: USA: Florida, Paynes | collected...
CAACAACAACCACAACCACAGGGCGAGGCCACCCTGACCATGGACCAGATACTCCAATACCTGGCCCAACACACCATGGCCATCGAACAGCTCCTGTCAAGGGGGCAAACCCAGGGGGAGGCCGCCAAACCTCCATTGTTTGATGGAGAAAGGGAAAAGGTGGTAGGATTTATCAATGCCTGCCGCCTATACATCGGCATGAGAATGAAGAGAGTAGGGGAGGAAGAAAAAATATTGTGGGTGTTAACCTACGTACAGGGAGGAGTGGCAGAAGTATGGAAAGAAAACGTGCTGGAAGAAAGGAGACAAGAAATGTCGACGGTAGAAACAGTAGAGGAACTGTTCACAAAAATGCGGGAGGAGTTTGGGGAGTTTGACGAAGAATCCAGAAAGGTGGACGAGCTGAGAACATTGGAACAGGGAGGATGGACATGCGACAAATATGTCCAGATTTTCAAAAAAATATCAAGAGGAAGCAGCTATGAGGAACGACCCCTCATAGAAGAATTCAAAAGGGGACTAAGTGGGAACATCAGGAGGAGGTTGGCAGAGGCAGAAGCGCCTCCAGCAACAATTGAAGAATGGTGGGAAAGATTGGTAAGGTTGGACAGGAACTGTAAGAGTTTAGTCTTTGGTGAGCGACCTCAGGCTTAACTCCACTCTAAGTCAGAGTTGACAAAGAGAACTCGTTAGAGCTCTCGCTAATTTGGTGTACACTACTTATACACGTTCAACTATTTGTCCTTATTTACTGATCCGATGTTATTACATAATTAAAAGAAAAGAAAAAGAAAAGAAATATAAATATTGACTTAGGGGAATTTGGCGGTTCATGACAAGCAGATGCTGGTGAAGAAAGAATAGCTAGAGGCGAAGAGGATCAGAGTAATAGAAATAGTAATAGAAGGAGTGGACTTACTAGACAAAGTAAGGAAATGTGAAGCAAAAGACAATGAAGTGATAAAGGCAGTGGAGGAAATGAAACGAGCAGGTGTAAAAATGTTGAGAGATGAAGAGTGGCATTAGGAGGACAGCCTAATGTTGAAAGAGGGAAAAGTGTATGTCCCAAAAAATGAGCAGCTGAGAGCGGAAGTGATCAAGCTGCACCATGACATATCTGTGGGAGGACATAGAGGACAATGGAAGACAGCAGAGTTGGTAACAAGAAATTTCTAGTAGCCTGGGGTCACTAGAGAGGTGAAGCGGTATGTTGAAGGATATGATGCTTGCCAACATAACAAGAATTGAACACAACTCCTGACAAGAAAACTAATGCCAAATTCAATTCCAGACAAGGCATGGACTTACATCAGTGCAGACTTCATCATGAAGTTATCTTTGGCCCAAGGATACAACTCAATTCTGGTAGTAGTGGATAGATTTACAAAGATGGCATATTTTGTACCTACTACAGAAAGAATGAGCGCAGAAGGACTAGCATGACTATTTAGAGATAATATTTGGAAGTTACATGGATTACCAGACAGTATTATTTTGGATAGGGGACCACAGTTCGTGGTAGGTATCATGAAGGAGCTAAATTGCATGCTAGGGATCGAGACAAAGTTGTCAACAACATCCCACCCTCAAACTAACAGTCAGACAGAAAGGATGAACCAGGAGTTGGAACAATATCTCCAAATGTTCATAGATCATTGACAAGAGCAATGGTCACAGTGGTTGGGTACAGCTGAATTTGCCTATAATAATAAAGTGCACACTGGAACAAAAGTGTTGCTCTTTAAGGCAAATCAAGGGCAAGATCCAAGAATGGGATTTGAGATAAGGAAGAAGGGAAAATATAAAGGAACAGAGAGGTTTGCAGAAAAGATAAGGAGTATACAGGAGAAAGTGAAGGCAGCACTATAGAAAGCACAAGAAGACATGAATTGATATGCGGACAGAGAAAGAGGGGAGGTAGAGAAATATAGAGTGGGCAACTTAGTGCTACTCAGCACTAAAGATTTAAAGTACCAAATGGCCGGAAGACATATAGAGAAGTTCACAGAGTGCTTTGTAGGACCTTATAAAATGAAAGCAATCATTTTTAGTAACATAATAGAGTTGGATTTGCCTAGTACAATTAGAATACATCTAGTGGTAAATGTCAGTCAGGTATGACGGTACAAGTCACAAGTGGAAGGACAAAGGAAGGAAACACCACAACCAGTGGTAATTGAAGGGGAGGAAGAATGGGAGGTTGAAAAGATCATGAACAAGAGGAAGATACAAGAAAGGGACAAGTACTTGATATGATGGAAGAAATGTACAGCAGAGGAGGACACTTGGGAGAGTAAAGAGAACTTGAAAAATGCAATGGAATTAGTGGAAGGCTTTGAGAGAAAGTACCATAGAGAAGAAGAAGAAGTAAGACAATAAAAAGCCAAAGAAGATGGGAAGATGTTCAGCAGAGAAATACTGGGAAGATATACAGCTAAGTTGCTCTATGAATGGGGCAACAAGAGATACGACAGAGAGTACTGGAAGCAAATGGAGGAAAATTGGAGATGATGGAAGAAAAATCCATTCTTCAGATATAATAAGAATCTGTTCTTGAAGAAAATGGAAGAAGAAAAAGAAGAATACAAAGGAGAAAGGATAGAAGAGTGGAATGAAGAAGAGAACGAGAAAGATCAACAAAGGATAGAAGAAGATAGGAAATATTTGGAGGAATTGGAGGATGAAAATCAAGATATAAGTGATCTAAGGGACCCATATGATGAACTATGAAGAAGTCCTTTGGACAAGGACCCTTGAGAGGGGGGTGGTGTCATGAACCGCCCAATTCCTCTAAGGCAATATTTATTTTCTTTTTCTTTTTCTTTTTCTTTTAATTATTGAATGCATGGGAACTTATTACCAACTTGGGAATGGTGACTCAATAGGGAAATGCAAGAGAAGGATAATGTGTACAAATAAATAAATTGTATAAGTAGTATAGTATTATGAATTGTCCAAATCCCTCTAAGTCAATATTTATTTTATTTTATTTTATTATGTAATATACTTGGATCAGTAAACAAGGACAAACAATTGGACATGTATAAGTAGTGTACACAATTTAGCGAGGACTCTAACGAGTTCTCTTTATCTACTCTGATATAGAGTGAGATTTGGGTTAGGGTTATTGCAATCACAACTTGAGTCTTTACATGTAGAGCAAGTAACAGGAACTCTAACAAGTTCTCTTTGTCAAACTCTGACTTAGAGTAGGATTAAGGTTAAGGTCACTTAACCTCAACTAAGATCTTTACAATATGGGAAAGAAGGAAGGAGAATAAAAGAAGAAAGAAAGGAAATACCAGGAAGGTTTATGGCAAAACTACTATATAGATGAGATGATGGGAAATTTGACTGGGAATACTTGAAAAAGTTAGAAAGAAACTGGAAAAGATGGAAGGAAGCGAAGTTCTTCTGGAGGAAGAACCTTAAAAAGAGAGGTAATGTCATGAACTAGCCCAGTTCTAAAATTGTATGACTCGAAAGATAGAAAGAACGGGAACTCTTCTCTGATGGATTAGATGAATGATGCTAAAAATAGAACAGGAGATAAGATCAGATAAGATAAGGGTAACATAACAGGTCATATAATGGAAATTACTTAAGCATACACATAGACAAATAACATTTGTGTATAAGTAGATAAAGCAATTCACAGAGGAACTTTATCAAGTTCTCTTTGTTCTCTTATAACGTTGAGTGTGATAAGCCCAGTCATCTCGACTAAGCTCTTTATTACAATTATGTTTTCTGTATGGTTTATTGATGTATCTAGTTGGATTGGATTCTAGGTTGTCAAATTGACATCTGATATCACAACACAATCCTACTAATTTTACAGGGGCATAGTTACTTGAAATAATGGAATTTAGATCTCATGCAAGTCTGTGCAATGTATGTGATTCTCTTTTGTTTCATATTGCTATTGTTCTAAGTGAGTATATGAGTAGTGTACATAGTTTGTATTTGCTATCTGTTTGTACCTTCCCCCATTCATATAATACTTTATGACAGAAGATCAGGGTACAACACTTAAGGTTGAAGCCAAAGTTGTTCCACTCTGTCATTGACAAAACACTACTCCAAACTTAAGTGATTATACCCCAGACTATGTGTTTCTTACTTTTTTGGTAGCATACTTGTCACTGAGCTCCAGACTTTATCCAGAGTATTCTATATTTTATTATTTAATTACAATCTATAGTACAAATCTCCACACTACACTCTGATATCTCTAATAGAAAGAATAAATAAAAGAGATGCAAGGTAGGAGCATAGAAAAACAAAATAATTGAAACATTAGAATAAAACTAAGAGTCCAACTGCAGGGTCTAATATTCTCTCTTTTTTGAGTTTCTGATCTTTCCAATATACATCTAGGACTATGTATCTCCTATCAGATACCAAAGGTCCACTACTCAGATCATGGTGCAAAAGAAAGTATATACCTTTCCTCAATACTAAGAACAGTGAACTAGAGCATTTGCATTGTCTTGTGCATTGAAATCTTATGATTGGTGCTGAATTATCAAGAAGAGTTCAGTTACAGGGGTTTTATGAAACAGGTCCCTTGTACAAAGCTGATTTAACATGCACAAATCGATCATGGTAACCTGAACCTCTCTCCACTATTCGTCCATATCTGGCAATGTGCTCCGAGAGCTCTTCTGTTGTGAATTTAATTTTATAGTGCATGGTTTCCTTGTCCCTCTCATCCCAGCAGCCGCGGCAGAAGAATCCGTAGTCAACCTGCTGGCCACCGTTGAGCAGAACCGGCGCCGTGATGACGGCCATGAATCGCTTAGCTTCCTTGGATCTTTTGTCCGACCGTGGACGAACCCTGACCGCCATAATCTGGGCCGCTGCCTGACGATCGTAGAGCCGCTGCCGCCTCTGCCGCATATTCGTGCTCCCACCACCGTATGCCCCGGGGAGGCTCAGGATGCTTGGTGGTTTCATCAACTTAAAGAGGTCGCAAAAGCTCCTAGGATTGGTCTGTCCCTCTTCCCTGGAGGCGAAGAACCTGTATGCTTCGCGACTTGTGATGGGGAAGAACTCCGGCCTCTCAGTGACACAGATGTAGCAGACGCGGCGACAGTCTATCAGATAAAGATAGTTGCCAAAGCGATTGCAAGTGGAACACCGGGTCGTACAGAGCGTTCTGTACAGTGTAGCACAGTCAAACACATCCGCTTGGATGCTGACAATGGCACGGATGATGTTAGGACAATGCTCAATGATTACAGCATACTGGTGGATGGAGTTGACAAGCTGCATTGCGCGGCGGTTGAGCATGCGGAAGCGAGTAAGGGAAGGAATGTCCAGCAGCAACAGGATCTCGACGATAACTTCTACGGAGAGCTTATTGAGCTGACTGGCGGCGAAACCGGTGGAGATGGGTGTGCAATCGTGTCGGCCATTGTCGAGTGGACAGCGTCTTTGAAGGGGCAAATCGTCCATGGTATTGTCGCGGTGAGGCTGTGTCCTGCATAGATGTTTCACAAAATCCAATGAATCACTTGTTTCCATCGTAGAGACGTTGTGAGGCCAAAGGGAGAAATTTTCTAGCTTATTATGGCACGTGATGTGTGATGTGATTATACTTGTATGGTCAAAACTCTTCACAAAAAACACAGGGCATCCTTTGCTAATCCTTTGCTAATCACGTACAAATGTAATTGGTCTATGGATTTATACTAGACCTGCTAGCATCAAGCAAGTTTATCTTTAATCGTGCTATTGCCCCCGTCTTTCTCACTTTCATTCCCACCTTCAGGCGATGAGAGAGAGAGTTCATGTACCGCAACAAGCAAACAGGTGGTGGGTGCGTTACATTACTGACTACATCCAAGCTACAGGGGTGGTCTGCTGGAATCGTTCCGAGTCAGGTGTAAATGTTGGAGCCTTCAGGCGATGAATCCCTTATTCAATGACGACTTTCTAAAACGAGTAAGAAGATACTCCCGAGTGGTTTGATCAAAGTGATGTTCAAGCAAAACGCCTCTTGCTTGAGTGACTCTTCCACAGTGTAGAAAAGTGTCGTAGAGCTATTCAAGGAGGATGGCAAACTGGAGGTCGCGACAGGTTATTCCTGGGACACGACGGGAGATGACAGAGGGATTTTCTTGATTCCAGCGAGGCGAAAGGCTTGGATTATTTGAACGTAAAAAGGAGGGTGTTGGTGATCTACCATGATTGTGTAGGGTAAAAGTAGAAGGATGATGCTTTGAGTGAATATGTAGGTTGAGACGAAAACTGGGATTGAACATATGCATTCTGTCTCACCAATTGAATTAATGCCGTCGATAATCTGGGTTGCACAGCTGTATTTGGTGAAGGTGAAGTCTGTCACGAGGTGTACAGCATATCTGTCCTGTAACGATTTAGATTGTGATTGCTGTGGGAGCAGATGAAGTGACTGACTTTGATAGAATTGATAGGTGTAACCAGGGGGTCTAGTATGGAATTTTATGCCACAACTGGGCTGGCATATGTCGTCTTGCGAAGAATCAGGGAATTACGGTGGATAAAGGAGTGATGGTGGATGGAGATGGACATACCGATCACCAGCAATAATTTTTGAGGGATCCCACAATGCCAGCTCACCGCTCTCGAGACCAGCAGCGATGACACCGCAAGGCCACATCGGGTCGATATGGCCGCAGGCTAGGCGATTGAGCCTAAGCCCATGATAATATATCAATAACAATGCTCAATACATCGTACCTAGAGGTACCGGTCACTAAGCTCTCTGGTCTTTTGGCTGGCTTCCAGTTGGAGTTCATCGTCGTGAAAAAAATCAAGAGTTCATATTTCTAGCTGGCTCTCGTCAAAAGCACCTGCAACAGTACAAGTCGCCAACGAATGCAGTGATGCCGCTGGAGTCCACGCAAAGGTCGACCGTCCTACGAATTTCATCCAAGCTCAGACCATATAACTAAATTTATTCCAGCCCGGCCCTCGACATCACTTGAGAGTCTGTCATCCACCATTTCGCTGCAGCAACACGACCCATGGAAGACAGCTCTGGTTATGTTGTTTCCTGTATGAAACCAAAAAAAAAACACGAGCCCATTCCATACTTGCCACGACCGATCCTTCTAGATCAATGGGTAGGAGGCTGAACATCTCATATAAACACGGTACGTAGCCTCGATTTTGATCCAATCCAGACTGGTCTTCTTCCAATCGGTAAGCTTGACCTGTGTCTGATATCTCCTAATTCTTTGACTGTATAATATATCATAAACTGTTACAATATTAACCTGGTTACTCTTTGAAAATGTGTACTCAAAATAAAAGATGTCTTTGTGGATGTGTTAAGGCCAAATTTTTAGAACAATGTGAACCACATCTTGCTTCAAACGAACAATGTGCAAATCCAGGATATTAGTGTGAATGATTTTCAGTGTTGCAAAGCTCACCTAGATGAAATCTGAGATCCTATGTATCAGCAAGGGGAGCTTAGCTTAGCAACCCCTTTTCCTCAAACTCAGACTCTGAATTTGACAGTGGATGTTAGTAAATAGTAAACTCAATGATCAACTCGAACAACCTATACCGACCTAAAGCGGAAGAAATTCAGAGGACATCCCGTGCCATAGTACAAGTACTCGCCGAACATGGGTTTAATAGTTGTTTGTTCGGGAGTACTGCAGCTGCTATATATGGTGCAGAGAATCGCAATCCCCGGGTATGGCAATCTTCGATTTCGTATACATATAATTCCCATTTCCTTTCTCCCCACCTTCAACTATGACGAAATTGTGTTGAATACACTGATCCCAGGACGTTGACATCGTCGTTCTTTTACCACTCGCATCACCGGTTGCAGGAGAGATAACGCTAGAAGAGATTAAGCAACTCATCGTTGATAACTCCTCTTCCGATTTCTATCTCGTTCCTTCGAGGAATCCAACAGCAACATACAAAATCCTTTTTTACATCCTAACACCCGCTCATCCAGACCTGGAATCCCCACAACATCATGCATGCAAAATCGATTTACTCTTCCCTGGCATGATTGGTATACCAAAACGAATTCCAGCCGAAAAGATACACTACGAAGACTATTTTCCTGACATACCACTCATTCCGCTGGGTGTTCTGCTATTGTTGAAAGTCAAAGCATGGCATGAACACCAACTAGATGGGAGAACACGCATGAAAGAGAAAACAAAGCAGGCTGAAGCTGATGTGAGGGAAATTTTGGATCTGGCTGTCAATATATATATGACCCAGATTAGGACCGTGGAAGCTTGGACCGGATGGGAATGGGTAGAGGAGATGAAGGAGTATGTAAGGAAATATGTCGCAAGGTTTCCAGACTCAGCAAGGCTGTGGGAGGAAATTGGCATGTCATTAAAGTCTGAATGGAGTCTACCACCACAAGCAAGGTAGATATAGGTAAGGCACACGGTTTCATACTATGGAATCATCTATATGTATCCTGAAAGACAATGTTTTACCTGAGCGGTATATTTCAGTATAGATAGGGTGCGTGAATGGGTGGGTATCTTGCAGAGAAGTAGAGAAGGCGAAAAAAAAAGGACCAGAAAACAAAACGAAGATCAAACTGGACGTATCTCAGTCTTCCTGATCCTGATGTCAATCCACAAGTCCGGAGCTTTCGTCCGCCGAATCAAAAAGGCTGTACTGTTTTAGAAGTGTACATTCCCCGCCTTTCTCCAAATCAATGCTGTAAGAGTAGAAACATCCCTCAGATGAGATAACCATAACTTGAGGCATCGTCCTGTATTCGAGCTGCGTGAATAAGAGACCAGTGTCAGACAAGACCAATACGAACCCAGAAAGGGCAACAACTGTTCGAGCCCCGGAGGTTGGAAGCTTCAGGGATGCAAAATCCCGGGCTGGTTCCCACATTTCCGCCAGTGTATTTGGGAGATATCCTCCCACAGAATGCGACAGGCTCTTGGTCATTTGGAGGGATTTCCGCCGCAGGCTCGACCTAAAATCATTAAATTATCAAAATTACAATTCACGAGCATTCTCCACGTACGAAACACTATTGGATTTCATTTTTTCCACAAATGTATCATACCCTCCATCAAGACCTTGGACGCTTTGTTGACTGTCTACGGATTCAGACGAGCTAGTAGCATAACTTGATGGCGACCAAGTGCCATCCTTTTCCCTCGTCCCATTACCTCGATTACCCAACTTAAATATATGGACTGTATCGTGAGCCGAGCTAACAGCCAGAAGGGTACCAACGAGATTAAAGTTCATAGAGTATATTTTCGCTTCCCTTGTTCCTCGTCTGAACTGATAGAGCTTCTCTGCATTTGGTATACTCCATACGCGAATCACAGTTCCTTTTTCAGAAGATGTAGCAAGGAGGGTGCCAGTGGAATCTATCGCAAGAAACGAGATGGGTGCTTTGTGTGCCTGAATGACATTTGCGACTGTCAATGAACGGGTGGAGAAGAGAAGAACGTCTCCGGACTGATAAGGCGAACCATTTGAGGATGCATATGTTGTATTTTCGACTGAGGAATTACTTCCAGCAGATGGTCCACCGTAAGTGGTAGACGATGATGCAAGAGGAGAACTTGGGGAAGGAACGAGGGAAGGATAGGCGAGGTACGAATTGTAGGCAGATGGAGACAGAGCACATATTGCTTCAAGAACTTAAATGGGCATGAGCACGAAAATGACTGACTCACCCTCGGGGTTCGACGGCATCCCAATAACGTGCAATAATCTCATATTTGATATGTCATAGATATAAATTTCCTTCTCTAACACGATAATCAATGTCTTGCGGTTCAGCTTGACAGCAAGTATTGATGATGGGAATAGGAGTTCGCAAATTATGGACTGGCGCTTCAGTACCGGAATCAAGTCAGCGCCATGACTAATTCAAGTGGAAGAAATGACCTCCAGACCTTTGTGTTAACGATCTGAAGCTTGCGAGGACTGGACTGTGGTTGGTCGGCGGCACCGACAAGGGCAATGAGCGATGTACAAAATAGCATCTCAACTATCCCTCGGGCACCATCGTCTATATCGCATATTTAGGACGGATATACGAGAAAATTTTGAAACTACACGTACTCATGGTGTAGACCCGACCGAACGGGTCGCAGTTAGTAATGCTATAGCCTTTCCTCGTCCCGACTGAGATACATCTGTCATACAAAATAAGGAGATATTTCAAATAATTGGGGGAGAGTGCAAGTACGAAAAATCCTGATTGAAATTTGCGAAAAGCATGGTGGAGTGTGTGCGTTCAACCATCGTGGTCCAGGCAGAACATCAGGGGCTTAGTAATCAAGTGATCAATGAGCGTGTCTCTGGCTGAGCAGGTGACAGCGGACAATGGTGCTATGAAAAAACCGCTCAGACATCGAGATGGAGGAACCCCGCGGAGTTAAGGAGCTGTTTCGGTGCCGAGGAGCACTGAATTTCGAGAGTAGAAATGGGGTTCACTTATATCCAGAATCAACCACGGCTTATGTGTCGGAAAAAATCACTGGTTAGCATTCTGTGATAAGAAATTTTTTTGCATACCCTGAAATACCAATAAGACATCTGTTGGTACCAAATGGAACCAAGTCTGAACATCAACAGAAAATGTTGATCTCGTATGCGTATACGATCCTGCGGTTGTCTCCTTCAACTCTGGCGCTCGTTCGTTGTCATGGATTCCATGAGCCGAAAAATCAAAAACACGCAGGCTGTATTACTTACAGCATGTCACACATGGATTCTTTAATTGTTCCTTTTGGTTATTTACCATGGCCCACCTGCTATCCCGGCAGACTGACTTGCCCGATGTCACTAGTTGCAGTCTATCAGTGTAGAAGATTATCAAATTGACTAGAAGTACGATTATTTACATCCTCCGTTATCAATGGCATAGATTCTCCTAGAATGGAGTTCACAGGGATTCGGTATTTCATGAATAGCGATATCATATTATCGTACTCCTGACGTCATCTCCAAGTACTTATTTTGATCTGATGCTGAGCGCTGAGCTCACAGCCAGCGTGGGAGAAATCCAATATCTCACTTCAATACAAAGACTGTAAATCCAGAGCTGATCGCTTATTAACATTGCATTGGAAATAGAAGTTGGATCATAATAGTCGTATCAACCGGACATATGGGCCAAAATTGCCGTTAGGCGTCTCTTCTCTACTGATCGAATTGTTGTGTTTGACCTTAGAACGACAAACGCTACTGACCCCAATTGTGCCACATGTATCGACAGTTTCGTTCGCTGGATGTCAAGTGAATGATATAATTTATCACGCAGCATAATAAAATCACAACTTCAGTATGATTCGACAGATTAACTCGAGATAAACCGTAGTTGGTTGATGAGGGTTGCCCTTTCGACTAGTATTGGACATGCGATAGATTGTTTCGTCAGTCCAGTGAAACGCTTGGTTGTGTACGAGATACATATCTATTTTGGTATGATAGCCCGCTTTGATTTATTTCAAGGCTGATTTGTTACAAGGCCATGTAAAAATAGAATTCCAACCCCAGGAGCGATGCCGAAATGGCGATAAGCGCGCAAGATTCAATATCTGTAGTTCTGTTCTTCAATAATCCTCCTTGTGAGTTTGATGGAAGCATATGTCAAGTACATGTATTCTGCTATCGAGTCATATAACTAGAAGCGCCCAGCATAGCAATACTGATGATTCACACCATCTGCTGCATTTTTAAGAGCTGAAAGTTGCGAGAAGGACAACATTCCTTCCCAACTCACCCAGGGTCATGAGCTTCTACCAGCTACTGCAAGCCATCTCTATTCTTATTGTCATTCGATTAATACGCAGAACCCTCCCACACAACTTCATTTCTCCGCTACTCAGGATACCGAAGGTCATATCCCAAAAGCTTGTTCCATTGCAGGGACCTGCTGGCCTCCCAATCATCGGTACGCCTGACCTATCAAACGTTGAAGAGAGTTTATTGACCTTTGTCTACTGGTTAGGCTGCCTGGCACCATTCCTCGTTGCGAGGAGACCCGAACTCGTTCTCGACAGATGGGCAGGGAAGTATGGTCCGATATATTCGTTCTGGCTTGGAAATCAACGATTCGTCATCCTCTCCGATCCCAATGTCGTGAAGGATCTGCTTGTCTCACACAGCGCAATATTTTCTTCCCGCAAAGACTTCCATATTAAATGCCATACTATTCTGGCCGGACGTGGGATCACGGCTACACCGTACGATGCAAGATGGCAAGTGTTATCTTTTTTCTTATTTCCCTGCCAGCTGACAGCCAAAATATTCAGGAGAGCACATCGGGCTATTGCAAAGAAGTGGCTTGACAAGGGCCCTGTGAAGCACCGAGCCAAAGACCTAGTTTTAGAATGCAACAAGCTGCTTAACCAACTTTCTGTCGCCACTGAGCCCATCCGTGTGATAGATCGTTACGTTGCAAACAATATCTTGAAAGTGGCTTTCGGTGCAGACGAGGAAAGCCTCGGTCCAGTCAAGTACAATGAAATACTCGAGATGATCTGGGATTTTGTGTAAGTCAGACTGTGATTCACCACATCCGAAAAGTCAGGCACTGACTGAGATGCAGAGACAGCACGGGTCCTATGTCGAATGCAGTCGACTTTGTCCCATTTCTTCGATATCTACCGAGCCCAAGTACTGCTAGAGCCCAGAGCCTCCACGAGAGGGTTGTGAGAATCATAGGTGGCATCTTGAGCGATATGGATGAGCAGCTTCAAGCTGGAGAATTCTTGCCAGACTGCTTGGCAAAGTCCTTGCTTGAGAACAGAGGCAAAGAGAACCACGATTGGCTAGACATCATTATGCTCTGCGCTGCCTTCATAGTGCCTGGATTCGCTTCGGTAGGTGCTGAAACTTGGAGGTGGTATGCAAATGAGGTGTTAAAGCTTCGATGATAGGTTACATCAGTTGTGAGAGCATTTGCTATGACCATTTCATGTCATCCCGAGACGCAAGAACAGGCGCACGAGGAACTCGATAGGATTGTGGGTAGGGACCGGCCACCGACAGTCATGGACGAAGAAGAATTGCCCTTCATCCGCGCAATCATCAAGGTAGGCCAGCAACGAGCATTGTGAATACGTTCCACACTGACCACGACCATTTTCAGGAAGTGGAGAGGCTCCACAACCCGCTTTGGCTGGGGACACCACATTTCAGTACACAGGACTTTGAATATCGTGGTTATTTGATTCCCAAGGATTCTGTCGTTGTTATCAATACGGTATGGAATACCACATCGTTAGACGCACTCAAGCTGACCTCCTTGCCTTTAGTATACCATGCACCATGATCCTCAAATGTATCCATATCCACATTCCTTTAGGGTAAGTTGTTGCGCTGGCAATACAAGAATAGCTGTTACATAGCCTTTCAGCCAGAGCGATATCTTGAAGACAATATTCCTTCTTCGGAATCCGTCAACGCGCAAGATCCAAGGAAACGTGACCACTGGACTTTTGGCGCTGGGTGTGTATACCGTATTTACATCGTGTGCTGCCCATCTGATAAAATCACATAGTCGACGCATCTGCCCTGGAATACACTTTGCCGAAAGAGAGATATTTTTAGCTGTGGTCCACATGCTCTGGGCATTTAATATAGAACCTGTCTTCGAAGAACAAGATGTTCGAGACACACAAGAGGGGGCTTTGAGCGATCATTTGACGTCGAGGCATGAGATAAAGATGGTGCCGCGCATTGAGAATGTGGGTCATGCATTACTTGATCTCTCATAAGTTCTGCTGGTCGGTCAGAATAATTTTGTATATAATTTTGTATGATATCTCGACATATGTCTCTTTCTATAACTAATGATAGTCTGTAGTCTTTTTACTGTACAATTTTTATCACTAATAGTTTAGGATTTATTCTCAGTACTGAATGAGTACAAGTTCACTTTTGGAATAATAATAAAATAAATATTTAATTTATTAATTGGTTAAAGTGTTGAGCAAGTAAGAATAAATTGACTTCCATGATAGTCTACAAGATATGATAATCACATTATACCTAGAATAGCTCATTGAGAGAGTATATGTGGAAGAGAGCATAGCAACCTGACTCTCCATATTACAATACTTTGTTGCAGAATGATATCAGTTATAGAATGATACCAAGATGTTATGGAAATATCATTTCTTGGAGTGGTTTCTAGGACATTCAGATATATAAAATAGGGAATGTACATAGAATAAATTTAAGGTCTTTCTTTCTTTTTCTCACTCCTCTGTGTTTATTTGTACTGCATCATACTCTAATCTCTACTTAAACTAGTAGTATAGAAATCAGCCACAACCTTGTTGTAATGTTAAGTTAACTTAAGATTGCACTCTAATACCCTAGAAATTCTACCTTTTCTTTCTAAAAAACACTTTGTGAGAGATGCACATAGTCTAGGGGCTTATAGTAGATAAAGAACTTCTTTTATGTGCTGTTACAACCTAGTAGTTTAGAGATCAGTTACAACTTTGTATTCTTCCTTAACCACACAGTCAGTGGCTCTGGTTAGGGATTTCAAGAAGGTTATACAAAAGAAAGATAGATGTGTTGTAGTTCTGTTATACCTGTCATTTCAAAAGACTAGTGGTTACAATAGTCAATTTAAGACTTAGTCAATAAATGACTTTATTTGTCTACTAAGATATAAGACTTCAAGTTGCAGTTGAGTAACCTTAACCCTCAGTCCACTCTAAGTCAAAGTTTGACAAAGAGAACTTGTTAGAGTTTCCACTAATTATTCTACACTACTTATACAATTTAATTATTTGTACACATTATGTTTCTCTCACGTTTCCCTATTGAGTCACCATTCCTGATTTGGTAATAAGTTCTTGCACATCCAATAATTAAAATAAAAATAAAATAAAATAAAATAAAATAAAATAAAATAAATATTGCCTTAGAGGAATTGAGTGTTTCATGACATCACCCACCTCTCAAGGGTCCTCGTCCCAAGGACTTCTTCATAATTCATCATATGGGTCCCTTAGATCTCCCATATCTTGATTTTCATTCCCCAATTTCTCCAGGTATTGCCTATCTTTCTCAATTCTCTGTCAGTTTTCCTCATCCTTTTCTTTGTTCTACTCTTCTATCTTTCCTCCCTTGTATTCATCTTTCTCTTTTTCCATTCTTTTCAAGAACGGATTCTTGTTATATCTTAAAAGCAGGTTTCTTTTTCATTTTCTCCAATTCTCCTCCATTCACTTCCAGTATTTCTGATTATATTTCTTGTTTCCCCAACCATATAGCAATTTCACCATATATCTTCCTGGTAGTTCTCTGCTAAACATCTTCCTGTCTTCTTCTGCCTCCTGTCACCTTACTTCTTCTTCCTCTTCTCTGTGATATTCCCTTTTGAATTATTTGACTAATTCCATCACATTTTTCAAATTATCTCTACTCTCCCAAGTGTCCTCCTCAGCCATGCATCCTTTCCATTGTACCAAGTACTTATCCTTTCTCTGTACTTTCCTCTTGTTCATAATCTTTTCAACTTCCCATTCTTCTTCTCCTTCAATCACCACTAGTTGTGGTGTTTCCTTTCTCTGCCCTTCTACTTGTGACTTATACTTTCGTACTCTGCTAACATTGACTACCAGATGTATTCTAATTGTACTAGGCAATTATAATTCTATTGCATTACTAGAAATGACTGCTTTCACTTTGTAAGGTCCTACAAAGCATTCTGTAAACTTTTCCATACATCTTCTAACCATTTGGTACTTTAAGTCTTTAGTGCTGAGTAGCACTAAGTTGCCCACTCTATACTCCTCCACTTCCCCTCTTTCCCTATCTGCGTACTACTTCATATCTTCCTGTGCCTTTTGTAGCACTGCCTTAGCTTCTTCCTATACATTCCTTATCCTTTTTGCAAATTTCTCTGCCCTTTCATATTTCCCTTTCTTCCTCATCTCAAATCCCATTCTTGGATCTTGTCCCTGATTTGCTTTAAATGGTGACACCTTAATTCCAGTGTGTACTTTATTGTTGTAAGCAAATTCAGCCATACCCAGCCATTCTGACTATTGTTCTTGTTGGTGATCTATGAACATTCAGAGATACTGTTCTAACTCCTGATTTATCCTCTCCATCTGGCTGTCTGTTTGTGGGTGAAACACTGTAGACAACTTTGTCTTGATCCCTAGCATGCAATTTAGTTCCTTTATAATACCCACCACGAATTGTGGTCCTCTATCAGAAATAATACTGTCTGGTAGTCTGTGTAACTTTCAAATGTTATCTCTAAACAGTCATGCTAGTCCTTCTGTGCTTGTTTTTTTTGTAGTAGGTACAAAATGTGTCATCTTAGTGAATCTATCTACTACTACCAGAATAAAGTTGTATCCTTGAGCCAAAGGCAACTTCATAATGAAGTCTGCACTAATGTGGGTCCATGCCTTTTCTGGAATCAAATTCGGTATTAAATTTCCTGCCAGTGATTGTGTTCGATTCTTGTTATATTGGCAGGCATCATACCACTCCACATACCACTTCACTTCCCTAGTGACTCCTGGCCACCAGAAATTCCTTATCACCATTTCAGCTGTCTTTTACTGTTCCCCATGTCCTCCTATAGGCATATCATAGTATAGCCTGATTACTTCTACTCTTAGCTTCTCATCTTTGGGGACATATACCTTCCCTTTCTTCAACATCAAACCATTCTCCTAGTGCCATTCTTTATTTCTTGACATTTTTATTCCCACCCATTTCATCTCTTCCACTGCCTTTATTACTTCATTGTCTCTTGCCTCACACTTCCTTACTTTGTCCAATAAATCAACCCCTTCTATTATCACTTCTGCTATTCTGATCCTCTTCACCTCCAACTGTTATAAAACAGTAGGTGAGCTAGACGATCCGCGGTGGTAGATTATTTTATTTCTTTTTCTTTTCTAATAATTATGTAATAATAACTATGCACGGGACATCATGACTCAAAAGAGATGCGTGGAATAAAATAGTTTAGACAAATACTTGTAAACACATATTCGTGTATAAGTAGCCGAGCCAATTAGCAAGAACTCTAACGAGTTCTCTTTGTCAAACTCTGACTTAGAGTGTGAGTGAGGTTAAGGTTACTCAACCAAGACTTCAATCGTTACACTAGAACTTGTCTACACTTCTAGAACACTGATTGCCTCAATCCTTGTTCAACTTCACTCTCATAATCTCTCTCGGTGTGAGATCGGCTCAGATCTCTCCCAACTTTCTCATAGCTGGGCCACAGGCTTAAGTGGACTGACTGGGAAGTTTAGACCCCAGAGGTGGAAGGCTAGGACCAAGCTCAGGTACTAGCTCAGACCAGACCTTACAACTGAGCGGTGCTCATTAGTGTACCTGTA
>Ga0153967_100417_pt1 | contig 17142 bp, 24 predicted proteins | sample TSFL051MetaG_FD_104688 | JGI IMG/M metagenome (GOLD analysis project Ga0153967, IMG submission 104688) | Attine ant fungus gardens microbial communities from Florida, USA - TSFL051 MetaG | ecosystem: Host-associated > Fungi > Mycelium > Unclassified | place: USA: Florida, Paynes | collected...
CACATGTTCTCCCACACATGGCGGTTGCCTGATAGGCGTGTGATCAAGCTCAGATCATCACTCGATCTTTCCCATGCTTGTCCCTTTTATGATTATGACGTTCCCGCGTCGTAGTCGTTATACTCGTGTCGTCGTATAGTCGTTAATTAATTAGATTTAATAAAGAAAAAGATAAGTGTCAGAGCGAATCATAACATTGAAGTTGTGGTTGAGTAACCCTAACCTCACTTGCACTCTAAGTCAGAGTTTGACAAAGAAAACTCGTTAGAGTTTCCGCTAATTGGCTCAGCTACTTATACACGAATATGTGTTTACAAGTATTTGCCTAACTATTTTATCCTGTGCATCCTTTTTGAGTCATGATGTCCCACATGCATTTAATATTACATAATTAATGGAAAAGAAAAAGAAATAAAATAATCTGCTGCCGCGGATCGTCTAGCTCACCTGCCATTTTATAACAGTAGACTATATGAGTAACAAGAAAGTATTCACTAAGATAGATCTCTGATGGGGTTATAACAATAGGAGAATAAAGAAAGGAGATGAGTAGAAGGCAGTCTTTGTAATGACCATTAGCTGGGATAGCTTATGATTACACTCTAAGTCAGAGTTGATAAAGAGAACTTGTTAGAGTTCCCACTAGTTATTCTACACTACTTATACAATTTAATTATTTGTACACATTATGTTTCTCTCATGTTTCCCTATTGAGTCATCATTCTCATATATCTAATAAAATAAAGGAAAAGAAAAGAAAAGAAAAATAAATATTGACTTAGAAGGAATGAACAATTTATGACATCATCCCTCTCTTAAGAGTTCTCATCCCGAGAACTTTTCATAGCTCGTTGTATGAGTCTCTAAGATTGCCTGTATCTTCTCTCTTGTTCTTTAATTCTTCTAGGTATTTTCTATCTTTCTCAATTCTCTGTCGATCTTCTTTGTCTTCTTCTTCATTCTACTCTTCTACTATTTCTCCCTTATATTTGTGTTTCTCTTCTTCTATCCTTTTTAAGAACAGATTCCTATTATATCTTGAGAATGTATTTCTTTTCCATTTTCTCCAATTCTCCTTTATTCTCCTCTAGTATTCTCAATCCTACCTTTTGTTTCCTCATCTACATAGCAGCTCTGCAGTGTACCTTCCTGGTAACTCTCTATTAAATGTTTCCCTGTCTTCTTCTGCCTCTTGTCATCTTACTTCTTCTTCTTCTTCCCTGCGATATTTCTTTTCAAATTCTTTGACCAACTCCATTGCATTCATTAGATTCTTCTTGCTCTCCCATGTATTCTCTTCTGCTGTGCATCTCTTTCATTGCTCCAAGTATTTATCTCTTCCTTGTATTTTTCTTTTATTCATAATTTTCTCTACCTTCCATTCCTCTTCTCCTTTAATTATTACTGGTTGTGGCACTTCCTTCTTTTGTCCTTTCACCTGCGACTTGTATATTTGTACTCTACTAACATTGACTACCAGATGTATTTCAATCATACTAGGTAATTCTAACTCTATTGCATTACTAGAGATTATTGCCTTTACTTTGTAAGGTTCTACAAAGTGTTCTATGAACTTTTCTGTATGTCTTCTAGCCATTTGGTACTTTAAGTCTTTAGTACTGAGTAGTACTAAGTCATCTATTCTGTATTCTTCTACTTCTCCCCTCTCTCTATCTATATATTTCTTCATATCATCTTACACTTTCTATAGTGCTGCCTTAGCCTTTTCTTGTACATTTTTCATCCTTTCTACAAACTTTTCTGCTCCTTCATACTTTCTCTTCTTTCTCATCTCAAATCCCATTCTCAGATCTTACCCTTGATTTGCTTTAAAAGGCGATACTTTAGTCCCAGTATACACTTTATTATTGTAGGCAAATTCAGCTGTGCCTAATCATTTTGGCCATTGTTCTTGTTGGTGGTCTATGAACATACAGAGATACTGTTCTAACTCCTGATTCATTCTTTCCATCTGGACATTTGTCTATAGGTGAAATGCCATCAATAATTTGGTTTTGATCCCTAGCATGCGATTGAGTTCCTTCATAATGCCTGCTGCAAATTGTGGTCCTCTATCCAAGATAATACTATCTGGCAGTCTGTGTAACTTCTAAATGTTATCTCTAAATAGTTGTGCTAGACCTTCTGCACTAGTTCTTTTTGTAGTAGGTATAAAATGTGCTATCTTTGTGAATCTATCAACTACTACTAAGATCGAGTCATATTCTTGTGCTAAAGGTAACTTTATGATGAAATCTGTATTAATATGAGTCTACACCTTCTCTGGAATTGAATTCAGCATAAGCTTTTCTGCTGGAGGTTGTGTTCAATTCTTGTTGCTGTAATGAACATTAATTGAGATAATCTAAGCTTATACTCTAAGTTAGAGTTGACAAAGAGAACTCATTAGAGTCCTTGCTAATTGGTCTAGCTATATTTATATGTGAATTGGTATTTACTAGTATTTGTCTACTTGAATTATCTCATAGACTCCTTTTGAGTCATAATATCCTGCACACTTCAAACTATTACATAATAAATAAAAATGAAAAAGAAATAAAATATTCTACTACTGTAGATCCTCTAACTCGCCTGCTGTTTTATTATAGTTGCATTGGTAAGCATTACATCCTTCCACATACTACTTCATCTCTCTAGTGATCCCAGACCACCAAAAGTTCCTTGTTACCAATTCTGCCATCTTTCACTGTCCTCCATGTTCTCTTACAGGCATATCATGATGTAGCCTGATTACTTCTGCTTTCAACTTCTCATTTTTAGGGACATATACTTTCCCTTCTTTCAACATCAGGCCATCTTCTTAGTGCCACTTTTCATCTCTCAACATCTTTATGCCTGCTTGCTTTATCTCTTCTACTGCTTTAACCACTTTATCATTCCTTTGTAGGAAGGTTGGCAAGTTCAAAGGGAAGAGTGGTTTTTGAATCAAGTAGTTGAGGATAAAAAAGATATATGTAATAAAATGGCAGACGAGCTAGGGGATCTACAGTGGTGGAATGTTTTATTTCTTTTTTATTTTTCATTTATTATGTAATAATATAAAGTGTGTGGGACACTATGACTCAAAAGGAGTCTGTGAGATAATTTGAGTAGACAAATACTAGTAAACACAAATTTGTGTATAAGTAGCTAGAACAATTAGTAAGGACTCTAACAAGTCCTCTTTGTCAACTCTGACATAGAGTAGGATTAAGGTTAAGGTTACTCAACCATAACTGTAATCCTTACAGGTGGCACATTGAAACAATCTATCATATGTCAGCATTGAGTATTGGCCACCAGAAATGGCCATTCAAGGTTTGCCAAGTAGCATAGAAGCCTTTGTGACCCAGTTGACCATGTGCCTTGGTTAGCAGCCGGTAACATTTTTCATGCCTTTCTATTACTTGTTGATATTGACCTTGATGTACATCTTTGAGGAAAAACTTGCTTATATGCTAAAGGAACTGTTGTTTGACCTTCTCTATGAGTTTTTCTGGCATTTTCATTGTCTCCAGAAATTTTCTAATCTCCCTTAATTCCTTTTTCCTCCTGCTCATTCCCTCCTTTGCCTTCTTTGACTGCATCAGCTCATTTTATCTATCCCATCCCTTGTGTCATGAATTGTCAAATTCCCCTAAGTCATTATTTATTTTTATTTTTATTTTTATTTAATTAGGTAAATATGTCGGATCAGTAAACATGTACAAATAATCAGACTTGTATAAGTATCACACACAATCCAGCAAGGACTCTAACGAGTTCTCTTTGTCAAACTCTGACTTAGAGTGCAAGTGAGGTTAAGGTTATCCAACTAAGACTTCGATCATAACACTTTGTTCTCCTTTCTTTCTAAGGCAGCATCCTCATTGCATTGTACATCCTTCCCCATGCTTAATGTCGAGTTCTCACTCCCTTCAATGAACCCACTTACCACCCATACACTGATACCAATTATCTCATCTATCCAGTTCTCTGCCTCTTTTATGCCTTTCCCCTCTTCTTCACTATCTGCTACCCTTCTCCTCAATAGTCTGTCAGGCCCCTTGTGTTTTGTTCCTGGCATATGCACCAACTTAAAATCAAACATCAGGATTGCTGCAATCTACCTATTCATGGCAGCATTAGGGTGTAAGTCCAGTTTGTTCAATTTTCCTTTTATGTACTGAGCATCCACCTTCACCACTAGCTTTTTTGCCCCAATCAACCAAAGCTTTGTTGCATTCAGGGCTTGGAATAGCCCATACAGTTTCAATTTCAACTGTGAGTACTTTGAGATCCATTTGTTTTATGCAATTGATCCAAATTTTGCAGGTCGTTGCTGTTCTTCCACGTTTTGTTGGGCCAATATGAATCTTACTGTGATGACAGACATGTCAATGGAGAGGATTACTTCAAATGGAAGGGAATGATCAATTGGTCGAATCACTTTGCAGGTAGCCACTCTCTCTTTTATCTCCTCCATCGTTAACTTCTATTCCTCTCCCCAAAAGAACTCCCCTTTTGTCACTCTTGTCAACTTTGTCAATGGGTCTGCTACCTCTGCAAACCCTCTTATCCAATTCCACACTGTATCTGCCATCCCTAGAAAACCCCTCACCTCTGACACATTCTTGCATTCAGGCCACTTCAATACCTTCTCTACAGTCATAGCATCTGGTTTCTGTCCCTTGTACATACACTTTCTTCCTACTATGATGATTTCCAGTTGACATAGCTGCAGTTTCTTGGCCAAAACTGTTGCTCCCACATACACAAGGTGGTAAAGGATGCAGTTCAAGTCAACCATGTGCTCTCAGACAAAGCAGTAGATCCCTAGGTTCACTGAAAGCACTTTGTCCATTTTATGCTGGAAAATGAATGTAATATCATTATGAAAGATACTAACTGATCCTGTCCAATCTTAAGAGAGCACTGTGAGGTATATGGTACTTAGGGGAGTATCAAAGTTGTATAGTCCCTAAACTCCTTTGCCAATGTGCGGTGGCTGTACCCTACAAAGAGGTCTAGTCCCGAGTATATTGATCTTGCTGAACATTGCTCTGCATATAGATAGATGAGTGGTGGCTTTTGAGAATCACAAACAGTAATGGCATTGAGTGGGGTAAGATTGTGAATGATGTATAAGTTTCTATCCTTCTTTGCCACTGTAGACCATTGATGATGATAGGAGCTGTATAATGTTTCATATACCCCTGAGTTAACCTTCCTTCTGATAAGCTCAGTCACCTTCTCACAGATTTCTGGGGGGATTGGCAATGTTTTCCATGCCCATGGCACAGAATTTTTAATATCAGAAATTCATGTTTAATGTTATTATTTCAAACAGAAACCACTTAAAACAATCTGTTACCAGGATCTTCACTGGTGAGAAATAATCCTTACAAAACCTTCCTTTCTCTGTCTTGTCCTATGCTAAGCCCTTTCGTTCAACTGCAGCATCTGTACCACCAGCTGCCTCTTCTCTGGCCACAAGAAAGTGTTAGACAACAGTCCTATGCCCTCTATTTTCTCCTTTGTTAGATGGATCCCCAGCACAAACAAGGGTAGGTATGGAGATATTGATGGTAAGGTCTCTAGGGGATCTTCTAAAAACCATCTCACAATTCTTATGTCTAAGGGCATCGTTCCTAGCACTGGTTGAACCTTTATAGCTACCCTCTTATATGCTAGGCACTGTGCTATACTGTCGTATGCAAAGAATGATGCAAGGACCATCTCCATAAGAGAATCCTCCCCTCTTCTCGTTATTTGTTCTTCTCTGTCTTTACCTCTCACTACCAACATCCTGTTCCTCAACCTGTCCCCAACCCTTTCCTTTGTTGGTACTAACACCTGTCTTTTTTCATTCCCCGGATCCAAAATTTCCACTTCTATACTACCATCTACTCACTTAATCTTCCTCAGTTTCACACCCTTTTGCCACAGTTTCCCCAGTAACAACTAGTACAGTGCTGACTGTACCACAAACACATGTGCATATGTCTTTACCCCTCCCACTTCCAATTCCAAGTACTCTACACATCTCTGTAACTCCTCTTTCCCTCTGTTTGCTGTTTGCATTATTATTCTTTTCTTTTTGTTTACCTCTTACCCCAGTTCATTACATAGGCCCTCTTGAGCAATCACAATCTCTGACCTCTCATCTAACAATCCCAACTCTCATTGTCTCCCTATAACTATAACTTCTACCTCTTGGAGTGGTGTCACAAACTCTAGTAGGGTCCTGGGCATGATGGCTAAGGTAGCTCCAACTGCTGTTATCCTGTTTTGCATATATGTCTGGTCCACTATCTCCCATCGCAGGTCCCCACTGAGTGCCAACAGATCACAAACTCTTATATTTGGTACCTCCACATCTAATATCCTTTGCAAGACCTGAGGTGATACCTCCACATCTGCAATTTGTGGTATAATGACTCTTAGTTTAGGCTGTGTAACCTTAACCTAAATTGCACTCTAAGTTGGAGTTGACAAAGAGAACTTGTTAGAGTTCCCACTATTTGTTCTACACTACTTATACAATTTAATTATTTGTACACATTATGTTTCTCTTGCATTTCCCTATTGAGTCACTGTTCCCAATTTGGTAATAAGTTCTTGTGCATCCGATAATTAAAAGAAAAATAAATATTGCCTTAGAGGAATTGAGCAGTTTATGACACCACCCTCCTCTCAAGGGTCCTTGTCCCAAGGACTTCTTCATAATTCATTGTATGGATCTCTCAGGTTGCCTATATTCTGATTTTCATCTTCTAACTCTTCCAAAAATTTCCTGTCCTCCTCCATTCTCTATTAGTCCTCTTTATCCTCTTCTTCATTTCTCCCTTGTACTCGTGTTTTTCTTCTTCTATTTATTTCAAGAATGGGTTTTTACTATATCTGGAGAACATATTTCTCTTCCATTGTTTCCAATTTTCTTCCATTCATTTCCAATATTCCTGATCATACTTCTTATTTCCCCATCTATAGAGTAACTTAGCAGTGTATCTTCCTGGTAATTCTCTGCTAAACATGTTCCTGTCTTCTTTGGCCTCTTGTTGCCTTACTTCTTCTTCTTCTTCCCTGTGGTATTCTCTTTCAAACTCTTCAACCAATTCCATCATGTTCTTCAAATTCTCCCTGCTTTCCCAAGTGTCCTCTTCTTCCATGTATCCCTTTCATCATACTAAGTACTTGTCTCTTCCTCGTACCTTTCTTTTGTTCATAATCTTTTCTACCTCCCATTCTTCTTCTCCCTTGATCACCACTAGTTGTGGTGTTTCTTTTTTTTGTCCTTCCACTTGTGATTTGTATTATCGTATCCAACTGACATTAACTACTGGATGTATTCTAATTGTATTCAGCAAATCCAATTATATTGTATTACTGGAAATTATTGCCTTCACTCTGTAAGGTCTTACAAAGTGTTCAGTAAATTTCTTCATTGTCTTCCGACTATCTAGTACTTCAGATCTTTAGTGCTGAGTAGCACTAAGTCGCTGACCCTATGTTCCTCCACCTCTCCTCTCTCTCTGTCTGTATACCTCTTCATATCTTCCTGCACTTTCTGTAGTACTGCTTTTGCTTCTTCCTGTACATTTCTCATTTTCTCCGCAAACTTTTTTGCTCCTTCATATTTACCCTTCTTTCTTATCTCAAATCTTGGATCTTGTCTTTGATTTGCCTTAAAGGGTGACATTTTGGTTCCCATGTGCACCTTATTGTTATAGGCAAATTCAGCTGTTCCTAACTATTCTGGCCACTGTTCTTGTTGATGATCTATAAACATCTGGAGATACTGTTCCAACTCCTGATTTATTCTCTCTGTCTGGCCATCTGTTTGTGGATAGAACACTGTAGACAACTTTGTCTGGATTCCCAGCATGCAATTGAGCTCTTTGATTATTCCTGCTGTGAAATGTGGTCCTCTGTTAGAGATTATGCTATCTGGTAGTCTATGTAACTTCCAAACATTATTTCTAAACAAGCATGCTAGTCCCTCTACACTTGTTCTCTCTGTAGTAGGTATAAAATATGCCATTTTTGTGAATCTGTCTACTACTACTAAGATTGCATTGTAACCTTGTGCTAAGGGCAACTTTGTAATGAAGTTGGCACTAATATGAGTCCATGCCTTTTCTGGAATTGAATTTGGCATAAGTTTTCCTACCAGTGGTTGTGTTTGATTTTTGTTGTGCTGGTAGGCATCGCACCCCTCAACATACTGCTTCACTTCTTTAGTGATCCCTGGCCACCAGGAATTCCTTGTTACCAACTCTGCTATCTTTTACTGTCCTCCATGTCCTCCTACAGGCATATCATAATGTAGCCTGATTATCTCCACTCTCAATTTCTCATTTCTAGGGACATATACTTTTCCCTCTTTCAATATTAGGCCATTTTTCTGATGCCATTCCTCATCTCTTAGTATTTTCACCCCAGCTTGTTTCATCTCCTCCACTGCTTTTATTACTTCATCATCTTTTGCCCCACACTTCCTCACTCTGTCCAATAGATCAACTCCTTCTATTATCACTTTTGCCACTTTAATCTTCTTCGCTTTCAACCACTTCTTCTTTACCAATATCTGCTCCTTATTATCCTTTTCCACTCCAACCTCCTAGTCTGGCCTCCTACTTAGTCCATCTGTCTTTTCCATCTTACTTTCTGAAATATGCTTCAATACAAAGTTAAACCTTGATAAGTACAAAGCCCATCTCGCTTGTTTACAATTAAGCTTTTGGTTGCTCATAAAGTACTCTAGGTTTTTATGATCCATCCAAACTTTGAATTTACTCCTTGCTCCTTCCAGAAAATGTCTCCATGCCTCCAGACATCATATTACAGCCAGCATCTCTTTATCGTGTATCTCATAATTTCTCTCTGTTTCATTTAGCGATTTAGAGATGTATGCTACTGGTCTCTATTTACTATCTTCGCACTCAATGGACAGTACCCCTCCTGTTGCAAAGTTAGAGGTATCCGCTGTCATACTGGACAATTAATTTTGGCAATATAAGTGGCATTCGGAACCTAATAATCATAATAAACAGCTTTCAAGAGAAAATTGGCTCCCCAGACATAACCACTAGAAGTCCAGTCATGTACTCAAGAATGCTATCTGAGTAGTGGAGTAGTGGCCATGATCACCACTATCAGTATCTTATAACGCTTTCTAGATGGTCTCATATTATATCTATAAGATGGACTCCCCTTAGAAGTGCTCTCAAGAGCAAACTTGACCTTAGAAGCATTTCCCTTGATAATAACATCACCTAGTAACTGGCCCTGGTTTATAATAGAAACACCATTAAAAGCCATGCATCAGTCTTGATCAGCAATCCAAATATAGAAGAATAAGACAAGAATACACTGAAAATCATTAGGAAGGGATAGGAAGAAGAAGGACCCAAGAGATGTGAACAGGAAACAGGAGAAAGAGTAAAGGATGGTTTAGAAGAGGAATTAGGAGAGTTGGAAGCAGAGAGAAGTGACATCAATGATGGAGATGTGCTTGAGAGTGGTTGGACCAATGTTCGAAGTACCTCTCAAGCACCCTAGAACACTTAGGACAGGCTCAAGATTGGTAGGAAATGAACAGGGAGTACGGAGAGTGGCTATTACATGATTAGATGTGGACTCAACTCATTCTACCTGTCTTTTCAAGTAATCAAAAGGATTGTTATAAAATAGCAGGTAAGCTAGATGATCCGTGGCAGTAGATTATTTTGTTTCTTTTTCTTTTCTAATAATTATGTAATACTAAATGCGTGTGGGACATTGTGACTCAAAGAGATGCATAGGATAAAATAGTCAGACAAATACTTATAAACACATATTTGTGTATAAGTAGCTGAGCCAATTAGCAGGAACTCTAACAAGTTCTCTTTGACATAGAGTGAGATTTGAATTAGGGTTATCACAATCACAACTTGAGTCTTTACAAGGATTTCTTTTTTATCTTGTTTGTTGCATTCTGGGCTTTGTAATACTAATATAATACTCTAGTAGCATGAAGAGGTGCAAAAAGAAGAACCCCTATCTTTGCCCTTTGTTGCTTTAGAGCTGAAACTCGACTTGAGTGACTAAGAGCTCTTTTTCTCTCTTTCTTTTTTATAAAACTCTATAAAACTTCCCTCAAGGGATACCCACTCTAAAGGAGGACTTGGGCATTTACTTGGACTAGGAGCTAAACTGCTTGCTACATGTTTTTGGAGTAAGTTACCAACTGTATGGTCAGTTGAGAGTGAGCTTGCATAAGGGCAACATAAGATCTAGGTAGGACTGCTGTATCAACAGCGAGCCAGCCTACTAGACTAGTACCTTGGATGGTAGTGCTATGGTGTGAGAGGAATGCATACCTTTGAGATCCAACTAGTGAGAGTGCTCTCAAGTGGAAACTAAAAACATTTCTTTTATTCTAGTGTCTAATAACAAGTGTTTACTATCTTGTGAGCCCCTTCCTTTTATATTTGATTACCTCCCCAGTGCCTACTCAATTGCACACAATTGTGGAATGACTTGGAGATTTTGATTCTCTGACTCAGTATTACCCACTTTTGTAAGGACAGTAAAGTACATTTATATTCTTACCCAAAATCCTATTACTCCCTATAAACCAAATCTAAACACATTTAAATTTCCTTTACCATCTCCCATCAATGGGACATTATGACTCAAAAGGAGTTTGCAAGATAATTTGAGTAGACAAATACTAGTAAATACCAATTTGCATATAAGTAGCTAGACCAATTAATGAGGACTCTAACAAGTTCTTTTTGTTAACTCTGACTTATAGTATGAGCTTAGGTTACTGTCATAAATTACCTACCTGAACCAGAAATAGTATGGCTAGAGGGATAGGAAGAACGAGAGCTATTCTCGGATGGACTAGATGAAGGATTCTAATTATAGAAAAGGGAGATAAGATAAGATAAGATAGGATCACATGACAGGTCACATGATGGAATCTTCTGGAAGGTTTGGTAGTTACTTAAGTGTACACATAGACAAATAGAAAATGTGTATAAGTAGGTAGCACAATTCACCAAGAGACTCCATCGAGTTCTCTTTGTTTATCTCTAACGTTGAGTGTGATAAGTCAGTTGTTCCAACTGAGCTTGTCATTACAGTTACCTCAACCAACACTCACTACACTCCAGGTCTGGGTCAGGCTGATACTAACTAGCTGGAGTTTCTTCTACACAGAATATCTTGATTGGGGCTGATAGTTTCAGAGAGCTTCTGGTTAGAAGGACAAAAGGATGATTGAGTAGTCTACTTAGTAGAGAACAAAGCTAGGGTATATACAGGAATGTCTTTGGTTTATAACTACACCCTGTTGGCAAACTAGTACAAAGTAGACAAAATGGGTGTAACTAGTGTGACTGAGATGCTTTACAGGGTGATTGCAGCTATGTCATAGGAAACTGTGACAATGTGGAGGAATATGATACCTACCAACACAACAAGAATCAAACACAATCTTCAGTAGGAAAGTTGATACTAAATTCGATTCCAGAGATAGCTTGGACCTATATTAGTGCAGACTTCATTATGAAGTTATCTTTAACTCAAGAATACAATTCAATCCTAGTAGTGGTAGATAGATTTACAAAAATGGCACACTTTGTACCTATTACAGAAAGAACGAGTGCAGAAGGACTAGCTAGAGATAATGTTTGAAAGTTACATAGACTACCAGATAGCATTATTTCTGATAGGGGACCACAATTTGCAGTAGTTGTTATAAGGGAGTTGAATCACATGCTAGGGATCAAGACAAAATTGTCAACAGCATTTCACCCACAGACAGACAGCCAGACAGAAAGGATGAATCAGGAGTTGGAACAGTATCTCCATATATTCATAGACCATTGATAAGAGCAATGGCCAGAGTGGTTGGGTATGGCTGAATTTGCCTACAACAATAAAGTGCATACTGGAACTAAGGTGTTGCCTTTTAAGGCAAATCAAGGACAAGATCCAAGAATAGGATTCAAGATGAGGAAGGAGGGGAAGTATGAAGGGGCAGAGAAATTCACAGAAAAGATGAGAAATGTACAGAAAGAGACTAAAGCCCCTCACTTTGCTATGCTCCTTCACTTTCTTCCACACTTCTCACAGTGGTGCTGCCTCCTCTAACCTTCTCTTCTTTATGTTCAGACACTCCCACTTCTTGTGTCCCTTCTTACCACATTCAAAATATTTCACTTCTTCTCATACTACTTCCTGCCTCCTCACCTCCCTTACCCCACACTGTATTATCTGACTTCCCAATGCTTCAAACCTATTTGCCATTACCATCTTCTTCTTCTGCTCTTCTCTCTCCTTGCAGTTCTAGGCGAGATGCCCAAACTTCTCACACCATCTACACAACCTCCCTTTTCTCTCTTCCAATTCTGCTCTTAGTTTGGTGAGGGCACCTTTGGTTGAGCATGTCACTCATAAGTTGATTGTATTGGTCTAGAGACATTGTGCTATGTTCTAGACAAGTTGTTGTTAAGAAAAATGTTTATGTATTTTTTGAGAAGCTCATTGTGTTCTTCTCCTGTCTCACTTATATGTCTGCTGGGGTGTAAGATCTTCACCTAGCCAGGTGCCTACTGCTGTACTGACTATTGCCCTAATACTAGGGTAGGCTATCACTTCACAGAGAAGATCCCTATTCTAAGTAGCCTCTTTAAGGAGTGACTACTATTCCTCTGCATAGACTGATCACAATGGACCAGTAGCACAAGATAGATACAGCAAAAAATATACAAGTATACTATTGAGCCTACTCAATTGTTAGGTCTATTCTGGGCTGGTACCTGAGTTTGGTCCTAACTATCCACCTCTGGGGTCTAAACTTCCCAGTCAGTCCACTTAAGCCTATGGCCCAGCTATGAGGAAGTTGGAAGTAATTGGAGTTGATCACATACCAAGAGAGCAATAAGAATGTAGTGTGACAAGGATCAAGGTGATTGGTGTCTGGTAGTGTTAAACAAGTTCTAGTGTAAGAACCTAAGTTGCAGTTGGGTAACCTTAACCTAAGTTCACTGTAATAACAAGTAAGTCGTGGCGACCGTCTTATCACACTCAACGCTAGAGATAAACAAAGAGAACTCGATGGAGTCTCTTTGGTAGATTGTGCTACCTACTTATACACAATTTCTATTTGTCTATGTGTATGCTTAAGTAACTACCAAATCTTCCAGAAGATTCCATCATGTGACTTGTTATGTGACCTTATCTTATCTTATCTCCCTTTTCTATAATTAGAATCCTTCATCTAGTCCATCCAAGAATAACTCTTGTTCTTCCCATCCCTCTAGCTGTACTATTTTTGATTTGGGTGGGCAATTTATAACATTACCCCCCTTTTTAAGGTTCTTTCTCTAGAAGAACTTCGCTCCCTTCCATCTCCTCTAGTTCCTTTCCAACTTCTTCAGGTATTTTTGATTGAATTTCCCATTGTCTCATCCATACAGCGTTTTTGCTGTAAATCTTCCTGGCATTCCTCTGTCTTCTTCTTCTATTCTTCTTCCCTCTTTTCCATATTTTTTCTCATAGTCCTCTATCGCTTCCTTTGCATTCTTTAGGTTTGTCTCCTTTTTCCATGAGTTTTCTTCAGCCGTGTATCCCTTCCATCTTACTATAATAAAATGACAAGCAAGCTAGGGCATCCGCGGTGGCAGATTATTTTATTTCTTTTTCATTCTCTTTTATCATGTAATAATTTGAAGTGTGTGGGACACTGTGACTCAAAAGGAGTCTGCAGGATAATTTGAGTAGACAAATACTAGTAAATACCAATTTGCATATAAGTAGCTAGACCAATTAGCAAGGACTCTAACAAGTTCTCTTTGTCAACTCTGATAAAGAGTGTGTACTTAAGTTAACCCTAGCTTGAGTTCACTACACTAGAACTTATTTCACTATCTGAGCACCAATCACCTCGATCTCTGCTTACTCTCACTCTCATCTATTCAACCCTCGACCAGTGATCAACTCCGATCACTAGTCACCTCCTCATAGCCAGACCACAGGCTTAAGTGGACTAACCAGAAAGTTTAGACTCTGGAGGTGGACTGTGGGCACTATACCTGAGTGTACACATAGACCAGACCTGATGACAGGTGGTGCTTAGTAGATTACTTGTACATCTTTTGCTTTATCAGCCTTGTGCTGCTAGTTCATTGTGACTAGTATATACAGAGGAACATTGTCACATCCTTAAGAAGACAATTAGAGTAGGGATCTTCCCTGAGAAGTGATAGTGTAACCCTAGTATTAGGGCAGTAGTCAGTAATGCATTAGGTACCTAGCTGGGTGAAGATTTGTGCTGCAGCAGATATAAGTAGTCAGTAGTTGAAGCTGAAGAAGAAAGGTCAGCCAACCAGTAACACAAATATATTTTCATTTCCTTTTCATAACAACAATTCGCCCTTCTAAATACAACACACAATGTCCTTAGAAGTGTACAATGACATCCTGAGCAAGATGCTCAACACCCGGTGAGCACTCGCCAAAATGAGATAAGAACTAAAAGGAAGAGAGGGCAGGAAGTGTTGGGGATGCAAGGGGTTTGGCCACCTGGCCAAGAACTGCAAGAACAAGGGAGAAAGGATAGAAGAGAAGAAGAAGTCAATGAACAGATTCAAGGCCCTGACAAGCAGGGTAATGCAGTGTGGTGTAAAGGAAGTAAGAAGACAAGAAACAGTGGAAGAAGGAACAAGGTGTTTTAAGTATGGCAAACAAGGCCACAAGAAGTGGGAATGTCCCCTGAAGAAAGAAAGCAGAAAGGAAGAAGTGGCACCACCGCGAGCAGTATGGGAAAAGGTGAAAAGGCACAGTGGAGCAAAAGGGCTGCCCCCAAGGGGAACGGCAATGTGCATGGAAGGGTGGACTACACCCAGAGAAGTGGTGACATTTATGGAGTGCAGAGGATACGATTACAAGGGAACGAAGACAGAGAAGAACAGAGGACAGGAAGGTACAGTTGTGCAATATATGGTGTGGAAGTTGCAAAGAGGCATGGAATTAGAGAGATCAAGAAGCAAAATGTGGAAGGGCAGAAAAGGTGAAATGTAGTGCATATAGAGGAAAGAACGCAGTGAAGTGGAACCCAGAAAGAAATACCAAGGGAGAAATTTTCTGTCCACCATGCAGAACAGGAAAGAAAATGCCATGGTGGAACTGGGGAGGGAAGGTAGAACGGTCAGTGCCTAGGGCCCAGAAGGGGAGGGCTGGAATCACTGAGCCAGAGAAGAGACAGAGAGAAGTCAGAAGAACCTTGAGGGGTTTGCGAGAAGTGTGGATGCAAATAGGAGTGGAGAAAATTGACACTCATGAGGGAATATCAGTGAAAGCATTGCTAGATAGTGGAGCTACAGGACTCTTCATGAGCAAGAAGTGCGCAGAAAGAGAGGGCTTCAAATTAATCAAGCTTGAGAAGCCAATATTAGTGAGAAATGTGAATGGTACTGGAAATAGTGGAGGAGCGATCCTGCATGAAGTAGAAGTAAATGTGTACTTCAAGGAACATGTGAAAAGAGTAAGGATGGATGTATGCGATCTGGGAAAAATGGAAGTGATATTGGGAATGCCTTGGCTACAGGCACATAACCCGGAAATAGATTGGGAGAAAGGAGAGGTTAAAATAACAAGGTGTCCACCAATATGTGGACAATACACGGGCAAGAAAGAAATGGGCCCAGAAATTAAGAGAAGAAGGAAAGAAAAGAAAGAAATCTAAGGGGATGAAATTGAAAGGATTAGATAGACTGCGGATGAAAAAGAGGATTGGGAAAGAGAGGAGGAAATGGAGTTGGACCATCAAAAAGTGGAAGCGATGGTGCCACAAAAATTCCACAAGTGGCTGAAGGTGTTCGGAAAGGTGGAATTGGAAAAGATGCCGACAAGGAAGATATGGGATCATGCCATAGATCTCAAGGAGGAGTTCAAGGCCAGCAAAGTATGAGTGTATCCACTCTCTAGGAATGAGAGAGAAAAGGTTCAACAATTCATTCAGGACCACTTGCAAAAAGGATACATAAGGCCTTCAAAGTCACCACAAACTTCTTCAGTTTTCCTTGTGGGAAAGAAGGATGGTGGAAAGCATATGGTCATGGACTATCATAGACTCAATAAGCAAATGGTAAAAAATAACTACCTATTGCCATTGATTACCGACTTAGTAGACTCAATGGGAAACAAGAAACTGTTCACTAAGATGGATTTATGATGGGGCTACAACAATGTACGCATTAAGGAGGGTAATAAGTGGAAGGCAGCCTTTACTACACATATGGGGTCATTTGAACCAGTGGTGATGTTCTTTGGGATGACGAACTCACTAGCAATATTTCAAGAGATGATGAATGAGATCATGAGAGATCTTATTAATGAAGGAAAGGTGGCAGTCTTTGTGGATGATGTGCTAGTAGGCACAGATGGTGAAGAAGGGCATGATGAAATTGTGGCAGAAGTACTGAAGAGGTTGGAAGAGAATGACTTATATGTAAAACCAGAAAAGTATTTGTGGAAGACAAACAAAGTAAACTTTCTGGGAGTAGTGATGGGTCAAGGGAAAACTGAGATGGAGGAAGATAAAGTGGCAGGAGTGTTGAACTGGCCAATACCAAGAACGGTCAGAGATGTTAGAAAATTCTTGGGACTCGCCAACTATTATAGGCAGTTTATTAAGAACTTTGCAGCACTTGCAAAGCCCTTGAACATGTTGACAAGGAAAGAGGAGAAGTGAAAGTAGGAGGAAGCCCAGCAGAAGGCATTTGAGTAATTAAAAGAGATCTTCACAACTAGACCATTGTTGGTAGCACCAGACTTAGACAAGGAATTTAGAGTCGAGGCAAACACTTTCAATTTTGCAACAGGAGGTGTATTGTCTATTAAATGTGAAAACAACAAGTGGAGACTAGTAGCCTATATCTCAAAATCACTAAATGAAACTGAACGAAATTATGAGATTCATAACAAAGAGATGTTGGCAGTGATTCAATGCCTGGAAGCCTGGAGGCACTTTTTAGAAGGTGCAAAGGGGAAATTTGAAATTTGGTTGGACCATAAAAATCTAGAGTACTTTATGAGTAATCAGAAGTTAAATAGACGACAAGCTAGATAGGCACTCTATTTATCTAGATTTGACTTTGTTTTGAA
>Ga0153967_100426_pt1 | contig 16489 bp, 17 predicted proteins | sample TSFL051MetaG_FD_104688 | JGI IMG/M metagenome (GOLD analysis project Ga0153967, IMG submission 104688) | Attine ant fungus gardens microbial communities from Florida, USA - TSFL051 MetaG | ecosystem: Host-associated > Fungi > Mycelium > Unclassified | place: USA: Florida, Paynes | collected...
CCAACGCGTTCGACTTTCTGATTTGTGTCGATACCAACGCTTCCTCACTGAAATCAAAGGCATTATTGCCACGAACATAACTGAAGCTGAATGCTTGGCTCTCAATATTGTCAGGTTGGAGGAGAAGCCAAGGAGGCAGGGCACAAAGGTGGCGGTGGAGCAGCAGGAGACTAATCGGGCGGATTTGACACAACTCAACAAGTAGACCGCCTCCCTGGAAGATTTCTATAACCTTGTGATCTCTCAATGGGGTGACATATCTCGCCAAGGAAATGGTTTCGTCTATTGGGCTCCCAAGATCTCCGTCAATGTCAATGGTTCTCGTTACATCCAGGACATGGCCACGTTGAAATCGGACGAAGGCAAGTTCAAGGACCAGTTTCGGGGTAACCTGGTCGATCTGGGTGCGTTCGTCAAGCATAACCTTCAGGGACTAAGTTTACTGCTCATGAGCTCTATGGAAAGTTCTATGCCAGTAGTAACAGTAAGTCGGTATCTCAAGTTCCCGATGGCCTGCTCAGGATGCGTGGATGTGTTCCGGCCAACCTCCTGGCCTCTCCTGACTCTGTCGACGGTAATGGCGAGCCCTGTCTCATCGTCATGAAGGACGGTAACGCCACCGATCTTACGGTGGGATGCTTGACTCGAACGGAGGCTAATACATATGACGAACTTGGAATCGAGTCTATTGAACTGACAATCTACAACTATAACAAGGATTCCGGTCCGTTCTCCATCAAGGGGGACTCAGGCTCACTCATCTTTCCTGGTGACGGTTGCATGGTCGGTCTCCTTCACCCTAGAACCCTGAAAGGAAACATATGTTTCCTTTCCTACGTCACTAACGCGGCTCTTGCCTGGTGGGTCCTGGAGAAAATGAAAGAACAGTATCCATACGCCGACTTCTGGCGCGAGACCGTTGGAAAAGCCGTCTGTCCTCTCTTTTCTGCTACGATTTGTTATCTGATTTCTAGTTGTTAGTTTAGATTTCTATGAACATTTGTCTCTATTTTTGTTAAGTGTGGGGGTTGTTGTTCCTTCTAGTGGTGGCGTCTTTGGATTAGGTTTGTGTTCTGAGTCAGGTATCAAAGTCTGAGAATGTGAGAGAGGCCATGTTAAAGACTTCAATGAAGTTGAGGGATTATTGGATCATAAAGTCACAGTGGATATTTTAGTCAAGTCCGCCACTCGAATTGGGATGTCAAGTCACCTGTCAAGTCACTTGTCACACAGTGACACTCCATTATAGTAGCTGCACTGATGACTGATGACAAATATGCACAAATGCTTGAAGAGCAAGAAGCTAAAGCTTTGCAGAATGCAGCTCAGGGTGTTGAAACACAAGATGGACCGAGTCAGCCTGGGAAACGCAAGGACAGGTGTATGCCTTTGGATCTACCATTAAAATGGAGCATCAAAGGAGAGCCTAAAGGTCCTCTTTCTATCTTTCTTTATGTGAAGTCTGTTTTTATGTTTGTGAATGTACTATAATTATTACTGTAGAAGTCTATGTCTCAGGAGTCACCTATCAAGGTAGACGACTGAGGACATAAAAGTAGGCTAATGGATTAATATAAGGGAACTCAGTCTGCATTCTATAGAAAGAAAAAGGGGAAAAAACCACCCTAGTGTGTTGATCTGAGACGATGGAATGATGACAAGTGATATGATGTCATATCACCTGAAGTGCTACAGTTCTGTTCAACAATTACCCTGGCACAGGTGCCCCATTCTAGCAAGAATGCGATGATGGTAACATGATTTTTTTCTCTATAGCAGTATTTCCACACACATCTGACAGCAACCTTTTCCCACTGTAGGAATGTCGCTCATTGTTTTGTTCTAATTTCTTTTGTTGGCTTATTTTCTTTGTAGGCGACCCCATTACATCTAATCCCACGGCATTTGCCTTCATACCACCCAGAGAGCCCCCATAGCTCCCCGAACCAGTTCAAGATGCCGGGAACGCACTCTCCACCCTGTCCCCTCTCCTTGAACACAAACCCTGACATATGGAACTTCATCTATGCTCATTTGGCTATGCCCTGCTACTCAGCCAGCCTATTTTACTCCTTTTTTGTTCTGTGTTTGTCTCTTTCGTATGACACAATTTGTATATTTATCAGAGGCGATGAGCCTCCGTAGACGGTAGACTACCGCAGGCTTTGTGCGTACACCACGTTACAAATAAAAATTGGGGAAGTATCATTGCGTGTAACAGGTCTTGACATCCCAATTCAAGTGGCGACTTAACATCTAAATATCCGCTTTATGTGTCGACTTCAGGTTCGAACTAAGGACCTTCTGTCTGCCTGAGAATTAACCTAGTTAGACAGATGCGCTTTCCAACTACGCCATCGACCCACACATGATGTGGGGTAATACCTACAATGACTCAACAGAGACATCGAAACGCAAGTGACTTTATCCACGATTCATCGTGAGAACTACTTAGGTGAGAGTATTCCAAACATTTCATGACCACTATGGTTCTCTGCACCCTATCTGTGAGGTCCCTCTCCCTCCTATATATTACCAATTTGCAAACGTGAAAGAAGAAAAGAGGCATGGATCTATTCTATTTTTTACTTACCAGTGTGGATGTAGCTGCGCAAGCTGCTGGTGCACCCATCGCTGCCAGTTTGACTGGAGAAATCACTCAATCTTACTCATGATCCAACATCCACACCTCACTCGGAACGATCCCAGCAGACCACCCCTGTAGCTCGGGTGTAGTCAGTATGTAACGCACCCACCGCGTCTTAGCACCTGTTTGCTTGTTGCGGTATATAAATACAGAACTCTCTCTCTCTTACTCATGATATCCTATGATACTCACCCAGCCCATTTTACTTCTTTTTTTGTTCTGTGTTTGTCTCTTTGACATGATCTGTATATTTATCAGAGGCGGTGAACCTCTGTGGTCAGTAGACTACTGCAGACTGTGTTGTACACCGTACTGACACCACATCATCGTGTGACTTGACATCCCAATTGAAGCGGCGACTTGACATCTAAATATCCGCCGTGTCAGTGATTGCATAGACACTACTGTTTGATCCGAAGGCGGATTTTGGACTTATTGTAAGTCTAGACTTATTTTGGATGTAATCTTTAGCTTCTCTGAATAATCTATTTATAGAAAAAGAGGCTATTGTAAAATTTTCAGTAAATTTTTGATTACTTTTTCAATTAGAAAATCATTATCATACCTCTATTAAAACTCTCATTATAAATTAAATAAGAGACGCCTATTTTCCAAAAACATTAAAATTAAGTAAAATTCAATTCTTTTAGTTCAAAATCTTGATTTTATATTTTGTACCTGTCTTCGCACTCCGTGATTTTTTTTAAAAAAAATTCTATATTTGCAACAATCTGGAAGCTATAAGTCATGATATCAGGTTGAAATGCGATGCTGAACTGTTGAGCAGGAATTGGTCACTGAAGGAAACCCATCAAAAATCAAGGCCCCCGAAGATAGGTCATTTGTACATCTTTTTGTCTTGCCTTCTCAAGCAAGACATATCCGGTTATAACTGGTTATATTGTTCGCAAAGGTGGAGGGAGACCACTGATGGAGACCACTGATGGAGAGCCGACAAAGAGAGAACCTCCGAGGCTATTGGACTTAAGGATAAATGATTAATTTCAGATGATTGATCTTCGTAACCATCAACTGCCAACAGGAAAAGGGATAGAAGCATGTCAACCACATAAATTTTCCCTGTAACCTAATCCTTGTTTTGTACAGAGGAAAGCAATATCATAAAGGGATAACATGAAGGAGCGGACGGAACTCGAGTTGTTCCAAAGAATGATAAAGTTCAGTGCAGAAATTATCCAAACAAATCTGAGCACGGTAAAGATCACGATATTCACGTAAGATAAGCGACACCAGCTGCAATACCGACGCTGAGGCCAAGACCAAGAATCTCCAAAGAAGCAGCGCCACCGGTGTTACCACTGGTAGAGGAAGCAGCAGCAGTGCTACCAGAACTCGTTGCAGAGGTAGCATCAGCCACAGTAGAGGTGACGGGGTACGCAGAGCCGAGAGACTTTATCTCAAACTCATCTGATTGAGCATAAATCTAGACGCAAAGACGTTGGGAGAAAGAAATTGAAGGCAACAAGGAGCACGTACGTCACTCTGGTTGAGGGTGTTGGCCAAAAGGATGCGGTAGCCAGTGGACGGAGAGTAATCGGATTGTTCCTGGGTAACGAGCTTAGAGCAGTCGGCGTTTTCTTGAATAGAAATGAAGGCCTGGGGGCCTGAGAGGACAGAGGGGTTCTGGAAAAATCATGAGATGGGGAGAGCGGTTTTCTACATAACATACGGTGTTGGTCATTAGCACCGTAAAATTGGCAAAGGGGCTTGATCTACAGGTCCAGGTTAGGGTATTGGCAGACTTTGCAACTAGACAAATTATTGCTATTTGGTACTGCTGAGTAGAAGACATAACTCACCCCACCACAAATTGCTGGCAGGAAGAGTGATTGACAGGCCCTGGTTCTGGGCAGCAACGAGTCCAACGACGGAGGCAGCACAAGCAAGGAATTTAAAAGTGACCATGGTACACGAACAAAAGAGTGTGGCAGCACTATATACGGCGGAAAGAAAGGACTGTAGCCGGCAGTTTTCCCAGGCCGGTGGCTTCGGCTAATTCCGGATATGTATTATTTTCCGACAAATGGCTCATGCACTGAGTACCATTCAGGACAACTGGCCGCGAGACCGAACTCTGCTTAGGAATGCCTTGTTCCAAATTTGAGATTCTCTTGGAGACACTTCACACAGCGATCAACTTCTCCGACTTGATCAGACTTGTCAGCGATTTCATTTGGATGGTTGGTTTTGCTCCTCGGAATCGTTTTCTGCCCTTCTCTCGTTGGTATTCGGCCAGAAAGAGCCTTCTATCCCCAAGGCTCGTCCAATTCTCTGAGTAATCCTCGCTCTATCCACGGGATCGGACCCCGTGGTCCGCCAATCGTCTTGACAGTGTCTCGTCTCTTCCCTGTCGTCACCTGTCCTGTCGATGCGTCTTCGGCCTCGCTTCTCTCGCCTTCCAAACAAGCCACAACACACTTCACCCCAATCACCTCAACTCAATAGCCCCTCCCTTTCTTTCCTACCACCATCATCTCCATCCTCTGTCTGTGCGTTTGCACGGTTCTAGTCTCTCCAGCCCTATCGTCTACCTTCTACTCCCTCCTGGAGCTCTGTATCTGCCTCGTTCGGGTGCATATACCCTCAACTCGTCTCGCCTTTCGATTGTGGCAACAAGTTTTCAGACGTCTTAGCTCATCGCCACACGCCTTTACTCTTTCTTTCTGTCCACTGTCTAAAACACGTTTGCCTCGTTTCAGCCCAGTAATCCTTCCAAAAAACGCTTTTGAGTTTCAGAAGCGTTGTCTTACATATTCGCAGTTCGCTTTCGTTCGTTTGTTGGCCCTATTGCATCCTCAGTCACTCTGCAAGCTTCCCAAATTATAATTATCGTTATTCTATTCGCCGCTTTTCGTTTATCGCACTTTCAAGCGTTACCAGATATACTTAGCTGGACTCTTGTTCTTCTTTTCACGTCCTTATTACATACTTTGCGGTCCATCGTTCTCCTTGCATCATTATCGTTACTGTCATCTTATTGTACAAGGCCTCTTTATATCATAACACATCCTTCCTCCCTTCTCGCCAGTTACAACAATACTTTCAGAATAATGACTGATTTGACTTCCAAAACCGCTTCTTTGTCCTCATCTGCCTTTTCAGCTCCCAGCTTGTGTGTTTCTCTCTCCCCGTCTCAGGGTGAGTACTTAGTAATTTCTCTGATTCGAAACTGATTATGTATTAAGGGAATCCTGTGGGCGTCACTCGCCCAGATGAAACTACTCTGACTGTCTCTGTAAACCCCAGCTTGATCAATGCCATCCCATTGGATGTCACCGGCCAAACCCCGGGCATAACCCCTTTGAAACGTGCTCGAGGCAAGAGCGTATCCATCCCTGCTAGTGCCGTGACTCCTGCCAATATCCTGCGATCTCCGTCGATTACCCCCACAATTCCTGGCACTACTGCCAAGATATTGAATAGTTCTGCCGGTGAAAGGTCAGAAACTTCAGCATCTGTTACGTTCTCTCAAGCCCTTGTTCTTCCACGTTCTCCCGCATCCCCTCATCGCGCGAAATTAAGGAAAGGCGTTTTTGGAGAGTTCTCATCCGAGTGCTCCGAATCCAGCTCAGCCGATTCAAACTTGGGAGGTAGCCCTGGAAATCACATCTGTATATCCCGTTCGCTTCATCGCCTTCCAATGTTAGACAACGAACCAAGGGTGGGGCCCGAGCCACCGGATACTGGTAGCCTTAAGACAGAATTTGATCATGCTATCGCTGAGACAGGGAGTACTGCTGGGAGCACAATAACAGAGCCGGGCAGCTCTGCTAGATCAGACTCCATCTCCGACAGCTCTAATTCCGATATAGAAATCTACCTCGAGACTCATGGTTTAAATGACTCCGCCATACGAATGAACTGTGTTGGTCAACAACCATCTACGGGTGTGTAGAGTCCGCTTCTATATTACCTCCCATTGATTAATTTCGTAGAAGTGGACAATTCAGGGAGGTTGAATGCGGAGTCGCCCGTCCTACCTCCCGGCAGTTCCCATGCTCTCAACGAAGGTATGGCTCTTGAAAGTGTCGTATGCCTCCGATGTTTTACCTGGTTGTAGTCAACCAGGACGTCACTCTGCTACCATCTAGTCAGCTGCAACTTGAACCAGAGGGTTGGGTTTCTGCTTCACTCATCGTCCAACAGTCAGGAAAGCATGGTACAACCCCACTTGCCGCTCAACGCGGTGAGTCGCTTAGACTTCAAGCGGAAGCCCAGGAAAGCGGTAATTACGGTAAGTCTACATCTGGAGCTTAACTATTGCGGAAGACCAGACTTAACTCTATCTTACCAGGCATCTTAAACCGACCTCCCGAGAAATTCCATGAGCAATATACCACGAATTATGGTTTGATTGATCAGTCTTCCTCTGGCGAGCTTCTAACAACTAAGGACGGTCGAGCTGCGAGTGCACTCAAACCGACGAGTGTCGACTTCAAACCGCGGATGGCGGTCGAGCTCAAACCACCGCATGTGGGCTTCAAGCCCATTATGGCCGAATTCAATACTGCAGAAGTTGGCTTGACGCCAAATCAACCGTCTGCAAATCGTGTCCAATTGGTCGCTCCGCGAGCTTCTTTCTCACGACGAGATGTTGACGACTCGTTTCAGTCAAATCGTGCCATTGCTACTCCGTCTCAGACAAGAGGTCGTCCAGATGATACAGTTTACCTTGATCAACTTCGCTCCTTGGTCTCACACGACGTTGTCTCCGGTCCATCTTTAGAGAACCATCTTCACGCTCCGGAAGATCCGCAACAACAAGCATCTTTTGATGATTCCACCAGAACTCCCAATGTTTATATCAATGGACTGCCCCCTCACTTCCCCGAGGATGAATTATACGCATTGACTGCACCATTTGGGGAGGTCAAGAGCGTTAGGACATTCACTCGTCATGTGAGGGATAGTGAGAGCGGTTATGGCTTTGTCTTGTAAGTGTTCTTGTAAACTTCGATATCGTGTACTCATTGCATCTTCAGGTTTGAGGACATCGAGTCAGCAGAGAGGTGTATCATTGCCCTTAGGAAATACCGCAACCTACACCCTACTTTTTCCAAGGTGTGCTCCTCTTGTTTCTGATGTGAATCATGACTGAGTTGAATTCAAAGCAAATTCATAAGATTCCGGGAACAATATATGCTCAATCCTTTGCTCATTCGCCCTCCACTTCCATGAATTCCTTCGAGTCATGGGATTCCAAACGAGAAGAAACTGACAGCTTCAAACGGCGCATGGAGTCTCTCCACGACCCCACGAGTACGAATCTATACATGGAGGGGTATGTGAGACTCATGCCGCCTACCTTCGTATTACTAATCTCTTGCCTCAGCTTGCCCCTTAGCATTGATGAACCAGTAAGCAGCTGTAGTTCTGGAGGAAAGCTATGATTGATTTTGGCCACAAAGACTCTGGCTGCGCTCGTTTCTCCTCATCGCATTAGTAGTAGTCGCTTCTTCCAAACTCGATTGAGTCATCCTCCTCGAATCATCGCTTTTGTCAGGTCAGTCTCGATGCAAGGAAAAGATCTTCATGTGCAGGACAAGTATTCATCATGACTATTAGGCTGGAAACGCGAGCTGGTGCTGAGGAAATTATTGAGCGACTGCATGGGAGAATGGTGAGAGGTTGGAATGACACTGGTAGTCGGATTTCTGTTCGCTTTGCTGATACAGCTGAGCAAAGAGAACTTAGGGTAAGATATTGATAATTCTTATATTATGAAAATGTTCGCTAGAGCCTAACGTATTCATCAGAGGACAGAACGAGCAACTAAGGAAGGGGACAATGCGGCTTCGCGACTTACGATAGCCCAAGCGGCCCTCCTCAACCTCCGTGGTCAGGAACTTCGACAAGCGGCCAAGATAAGCACCCTTCCCGTCATTGGAGAGCGACGCCGCCATATCACACCGGATTACCCATACAACGATTTCTCATCCAATAGCATTCAACTCCCGGCTCCTCGCCCTGCTTTTGAGGTTGATTATTCGCTTGCACCTGGGCGTGCTGTTCCTGCTCAGCGTATGCATTCTCCTGGATTGAACCTAGCCGGCTACTCGCAACAGTACAATCGACCAGCACCACGAGGTGTCGATCCTTCCATGACTATTATACTTGACAACTTGCGGGACAACAATTCTTCCCTCCGCGGATCCAATGCCGCCCATTATGATGCCTACTCACAGCACAACCTGGCCATGCAAAGTCAACAGAGTCAACAATACCTTACTGATGAATATGCTTTACGCCCTCCTCCCGTACACGCTAAGTCTGGGTATACTGCCACAGAGGAATACATTATGCGTGCTCACGCCGAGTCTCGACATCGTTCTGCCCCTCTTGATATAGCCCTTCAAGCCAAGAACTGTCGAGAACCTGAGATTGAAGTTCCTGCCGCTAGCATCGCGACCGGTGTCCGTGGATATCGAACCCGGGCAGCAGCAATTAGTCTAGATCGTAAGACCCAATCCTCAACTTTGTCGGAAATTGAACCTGTTTCAATAATGAACGAGGACGAATTCCATGCTGCGGCAACCCGAGGACATGACGACCGCTCGCAGGTTCCCATTCAAGGCATTGGAGAACAGGACCCAGACATGACCGTTCGAGGATCTTCTAACACACGCAACACACAGGTCGCTAGGCAGCCTTCTCGACCTTTCCATACTCCTGTCTTACCTCCTAATGTCCAATTTAACTCGGTTACCGTTACTGATCAACGTCATAATCAACATGTTCGTAGCACAACTTTTCCTCATCGACCTACTCCAACCCAACACCAGCGTCACCAACAACACAGTAGCATGAGTGTCCCCGGCACAGGCCCGCGAACTCCGCAGCATGCGGCTACTGCAGTCATGGGTCAAAGCAGTCATGACAAGCACGATTATCAGGAGAATCTTGAGAAACAAACTCTCAGACGCGAAGTCGGCAATAAACTCCATTCGAAACTTCAACACGGCTCAAATTTGACTAGTCTCAACCAGAACTCCTACGATATGGATAACCAGCCTTCTCCATCCTTAATTTCTCCTACGCTTACTTATTCTTCACAAACACCGTCGACTTTAAGCCCAGCTACTCCGTTCTTCGGTTCCTTTAATTCTCAAAATGAAGGGTTTGATCGTCACAATGGCCTTGAGGGAAAGAAGGTGAGAGTGGGTGGACACTGAAAAGATGTATTTCTATGCCTCAAGATTACACAAACTATAGTTGCAGCTCGTTAGCTTTCACCACATGTACCCAGTCGTTGGATGATCAAATTAAAAGCCAACTCGACTTTATATTCATCATTCGTGTGAAAATGGATTCGTCCGATTGCATGTAATGCCGTGGGATCGTTCCAGGATGCGAGGCATCCTGGGACAATGGTCAGTACAAGAGGTTTATCTTCCTTCCTATGTTCTCCTATCTTGCCCATCGGAAATACTGGTCAGTGGACTACTAATTCAACATACCCTTTTAAGATCCCTAATCGGGATGCAGTCAAACTAAGCAAGATGCACGCAACGCCCTCATACAGGAGGTGGGCTATCCTGACATGGATAGACCCATCTCAAAAGACGATTTAATTCTTCTCAGCAAATCTGTGGCCCAGCTTGCTGCAGAGGTTCAATCTGGACATTTGAACCCTATAGATGTCCTCTCAGTGTACATGTGCAAGGCCATCAGAGCCCACGTCGATACCAATTGCTTGACAGAGATCCTGATAACTTCAGCAAGGCATCATGCACAAGATTGCAATAGAGACGGTCCTTTAGCCGGAGTCCCAGTCAGTCTCAAAGATGTGAGATTTTTGCTCCTACTTTGAGCGGTTTACTGATAACAATATTGTAGACTGTCTCTGTTCAAGGATATGACAGCTGCATTGGATATTCTGCGTGGGTCGGAAGGCCTGCTCAGAAAGATTCTGCGCTTGTTCGCCTCCTTCGTGATGCTGGTGCTATTCCGTTTGTCAAGACCAATGTTCCTATCACTCTGCTTTCCTTCGAGTCCGCCAATGATGTTTTTGGACGAACATTGAACCCCCACAAGAAGACGCATTCTCCTGGTGGATCAACAGGTGGAGAGGCTGCTCTCCTTGCTTATGGAGGTTCAAGGATTGGTATTGGGACGGACGTAGCTGGATCCGTCCGTGTCCCGGCTCATTATTCGGGTATCTATTCTATCAAGGCATCTGTTGGGCGCTTCCCTGCGACTGGGAATTCGAGTAGTATGCCAGGTCAAATGGGTGTGCCGGCTGTGTATTCGCCGATGGCGCGGACCTTGGAAGATTTGGAGTATTTTTGGAAGGCAGTTGTTAGTATGCAGCCTTGGAAATATGACCATTCGGTAAGCGTCGACGAGTGACTCGATGGATCTGAATATAACATAGATTGTCCAACAGTGTTTGCCTCTGGCATGGAGGCCATATAGCGTGCCAATAGACAGGCCACTGAGATGGGGTGTCATGAGAAATGATGGTGAGTGACAGTCATGCTGCTGATGGCAATGATTCAATGTGTCTCGTGTTCCAAGGCTTCGTGGAGATATCGCCCGCATGTGCACGTGCACTGGACACCGCTGTTGATGTATTGAAGAAGCATGGACACGAAGTATTCGATATGTGCGTGCCCAGATACCATTCAACTGGACGTTCATCTTGATACAGTTGTCGTGTTATATAGCTCTCCCCCGAGTCCTTATGAAGGCATTCGAATCGGTTCGCAGCTAATTATGGCAGAAGGAGGTTAGTCATTCTTTGATTTCTTGCCTTTCTCACATGTTTGTGTGGCTTTGTAGGACGTACGAGCACGCAACCAATTGTAACATTTGAATCCAATGACCCAGGCATCTCTCAGGCTCTCAGAATCTTGAGTTTACCCAACTTCCTGCGCAAGATTTATGCCTTCTATGTCAGACACATTCATTGTGACCAGGTCTACGCAGGAGTTATCGATGGCTTCACGGAAAAATCAACAGAGGAAACTTGGCGGCTGATCGCTCAGCGTGAGGTATATAAAAGACAATGGTTTGAATTTTGGGATGCACAGGATCTCGACTTTGTATTGACTGTACCAAATTCGCTTCCTGCGGTGCCACATGGTGGGATGAAGAAGGGATGGAGGGCTTGCGGTTATTCTTTCTTGTTCAATATTGTAAGCACTTGACTAAGCACTTAAGCCTCGTTTGGTGCAACTTGTTGATGTTGTGTTAGTTGGATTATACCGCGGGAGTCCTTCCGATCACCAAGGTTGATGCTGCTCTGGATGTACTACCCAAAAGCTTCAAACCCGCCAATGCCATAGAGTCTGGACAATATGCGATGTATAATGCAGATGATATGCATGGTCTGCCCTTGGGCGTTCAGGTTGTTGGACGGAAGTTGGAAGAAGAGAAGGTGCTGGAAGGGATGAAGATTATTGAGGGGTTGCTGAAGAAGGAGGGAAGGGAATATGAACTGATTCCACTCTGATGGAACCTTGTATACAGTTTCATCTTGTTTGATCTACGTAAATACTTTGTCCTTAATATGTGGTCACTCGACGTGTCATCACCACTGAATTCAGGAACTGTGGAGCCGCAGCCGGTCAAGGGTCTTTTTCTATAAGTCATGTGAGGTCAGGGATAGGCGTCGAAATAATCAAGCTCGGGTCAGATCGCACAAACTCGTGAGGTAAACAGATGATTAATGATTGAACGTATCAGGGCCTACCGGTGAAGGCAGTCTTTGACTTTCATTTGATAGTGCAGTAACTTTGGTTTGCTAATAAATGCCGTTGCCCACTAGGTTTTAAATATACCACTTAGAACCACTCCAAATATATTCGATGAGATGCCTTTGAACGCAGCCAGCGTGCTCGCTCCCACGGAGACTTCTAGTGAGTTTAGTAATGATGTACGTGAAAATACATGACTGTTCTCGAGGCAGGTCCATCACAATCAGTCAATCATTGCCGAAGCTTGGTCTTTGTTTTCTGAAAGCTCGCCCGAGGTATCTTGATAGTCAAGATCATCCCTTGAAAATTGATCGTATACTGGTTCATAGAATATGAAACTTCATGATGCATACCTGCTTTGTAAGTTATCCCGGCAACAAAGGCTTGACAATATTCTGGTCGTAACTTGAAAACCTGCACTAAACATATCAATGAGCTTGGTGAAATCAAACAGAGGGTGGAGTAACATCTGGCTCTATGATAATACCATCTATCCGAAATCTGAGCTGCACTGGAGTATACCGATACCGGAACAGCACCCTGCCGTCCCTGAGAGATGCCACTATTCTGCAATCGTTTCAGATTGGGACACATGTGCTGATGAGGCTTTTCTGGTACTCGGTCCATCAGGCTGCGTGGGGCATTTCTGTCACTAAAGGAGATCGAAATCTCATTCTGCTGGCATTAATTTCAGAGCCAGTTGCTAGGTGGGTATTTTGGTTATATAGAACAGTAGAGTTATTACGCAACATCTCTCTGTCCGACTGACTGCCATCCTTAGTGTCTTTACCTTTTCGCCGATTATCTATAGCTTGTCATTCGTACATCCGGACCTTTGCATTGCTAAAATGCAGCTAACGCTGGCGGACTATGAGTCTCTGTGAGTTACTACTTCGTTTCAGATTCTAGGTTGGGGTCACCCAGCTTGTGATCCCGGACAGAGAGGCCAAGCCAAGAAGCCATGTCTGATTATGACCTAGACAGCTTAATTGGATATTAGGAGCCATATCGATAAGTGCGCTCCATCCGATCTTTCAGCATATTCTTTACAAATCCAAAATCCGGTCAGCTCTCGTCTTCCACGAGTATATCCTGACGGTCGTACCCGAAATAGAGAGATTTTGGCCAAAGCGGCTCCGAAGTTTTTTCTTTTCTGAAGACTACAGCGACAATCATGGTCTTGAGTCTAGGAAGGACAATAACTTTACTTTGGCATCGTTTTTATTCTTCCTGAATCGCTACTTTACAGTTGCAGCTCACATTCCTATTGCTGTCCGGCTTTTCTTCACGGGAAATGTAGAGGTGAGTCTTCCATGAGCGGTACGGTTAGTGTTGCTCGATACCTCACGCGAATGTACTAGACGTACGGATGCCCTCTATTCTGCGAAGGAGAGTGATCCAACTGACTATAGTTTTCAATGCCCAGGTGCCATCACCTTCTGACTTATCATGAATGGGTTATTTTAATAATTCAAATTTCCGTTGCCTGTTTGTACACAAGCAGTACAATATCCGCAAACTGAATTTGAGTTAGGTATCATGGTAATACGGATTTATGCACTATACGAACGTAAAGCATGGGTTGTGGCACTTTACCTGGTCGTCTGTCTCTCGATCATTGGTTTGGCTGTGGTATGCCTTTTGTCTCAGCGACCGAAACAAGACAATTTACTTGAGGAAAGTGGGCGTTAATTATTGATAAACCGAGTGACACTGTCGTCGTACCATATGGCTGCGGGATGGGAATGGACAAACATCAGTCCGTAGAACATATCCTCGGATGACAAAGTTTTGACTAACCTCACTCAGGGCTCAACGTACGCTCCTTTTTTGTCCTTGGTCGAAGCCTCCGATCCTGAACTTGGGAGATCAATACTATGCATAGACCTCATCATAGTTTATGTTGGCGAGCTAATATTCGACATTTTGGTTTTTGGAATGACGCTTTATAAAACTTTGACACTACCACGCGGAGCAGGGATCGGGTTGCTGTCTCGGATCATACGAGATGGTACGGATAAACTCATACCGGCGACCGACATTGCTCATACATGTTCCTTTAGGCACGATGTATTTTGGGTAAGTTTGGGCTCGGGAACATGTCAACCTGCATTCTGCAAATGTAACCACCCGTTCGGCAGTATAATGGTTGTGATGAATGTTAGCAACATCATATGTTTGATGGTGCGTTCAACGTTTGGTTCGTTTTCACTATTTGACATTGTAACTTGACAGTTAGCTAGGGTGAGTTTTCATTTCGTAGAGTGTCTGTTTCACCCAAATTCTGTCTAGCCTCTGAGCAGAGGAGCAGTGAGCACAATCATGAGTGTGTACGGCAAACAACCAGTGTCTCATCTCAGATCATCATTGACGTCTGTGTGTATCAGAATTTCCTCTCTGGCAGTCTCACGCTTGATGTTGAACCTTCGGGATCCCGAACTCCAGTTCCATGGTCAGCAGCGCTTTCAGGAGACAACAATCAATGATTTTGGTTTCCAGCGTCGAGATTATAGCAGTTGGCTTGGAACAGGTGGAATAATGACAATGGGTAGCAGGGAATCCAGGTCAGAAGGACTTTCAAATTCTCCAGTACCTACAGCATAGATTTATGCCTCTGCCACATGTATGTTTCACCAAGTGAAGTTGATTGGCTTCATTGAAGCTGATTGAGGTGTCAAGATATAAACATGAACATATTTAACTTGACATCACCATTCTGTGGTATCTAAACACATTGTTCGTACTTGAAGCGTAGCTGAATTTATACTAGGGTCAATATTTGTCACTTGGTTCTACGTATGTCTTGGGCTTTGTGCACCTGATCTTTGTCGCCCAGTCCTAGTGATCCCAGAATATCATTATGTTGTCCTGACATTTACCTGTGCAACCCTGTGAAGATGGGTAGCACTATATTGTGGTTGAAGACATCACACTGTATTTCACCATCTTAGTTAAGAAATGTGTGAATGGCAGTAGGGACAGACTGTTGGAGGTACACCTCCATTTCTGGTTCTATCTATAGTACGTTAGTTTATTTGATGTTCGACTCATCATTCCTATCACACTACATTCCTTTGTATATAAGACTCAACCATCATTTGACTGAATGGTATGTTCGCTTTGCCTCTCTGTATCCTAAGTACAGATCAAGTCATACCTAGGTGAGTCCTCCGATGCACTACACCGCTACGCGATGCTCACTAGCCCTCCTTGCACGCAGACATGGTGACAGTGGTTCAGAAGTTATCATTGATTAATTTATTTCATCTGTTCCATGTGTCATCAAGACAATAAAATATGCTGTCAGAGATTGTCTCTTTTTTGGGGGTGACGGCATCAGATCTACCTATGATCGGGGATCATACTGTGAGATTACGTATGTCACACTGTCACAGCAGCAGAGCTGATCCATCCTCTGGCCTAACATCATCCGAGGCTCAACTTGTAGTTCATTAATCTCCTCTGATGGCTTCAGCATACTACGAATTCTACCGTGGATCATCGTAAGTTCGGGGCCTCCAATGAAGATTTGTCTAGCTGATTGACAACTGGTATCCTGGGCAATACTTCCAGAATTGGCATGGCATTGACCGATTCCCTAGACGAGTTGATTACAAGTGGTGTCATTACCCCACAGTTGGCGATGAAGGTCTTGCAGCAGGTTCGTGTATGATAATCCCATCGCAGAATCAAACGCTCATATACTCGGTTCATCGAGGCAGTTTGATAAATCACTGGCAGATACGATGGTGCGTCAAGTCAAAACCAAGACTTCTCTCAAGGTATGGAAATGCAGCCACATTCAGTGTTGGAAAGCAGTCATTTAGTATCCATAGGGCCATCTGCATACATATCGACTGTGCGACGATGTCTGGACATTTATCGTTAAGAACCCAACTTTTAAAATGGAATCGAATGAGATAGTCAATGCCCAAAGGATCAAGATCATAGCGTGCAAGAATGGTGATGCTATAGAAGCCGCAAATAAGAAATAAATTTTTGTGTGGTTGTATGTTCTTTCTTCTCTTTATATGACAATTATACTCGGAGATGCCCTGCGCGGAGTTCGAAAGGCTTTGCTATGAATAGGGATGGGCACATTGTCAAATACCCTTTCTCCTGA
>Ga0153967_100433_pt1 | contig 16124 bp, 17 predicted proteins | sample TSFL051MetaG_FD_104688 | JGI IMG/M metagenome (GOLD analysis project Ga0153967, IMG submission 104688) | Attine ant fungus gardens microbial communities from Florida, USA - TSFL051 MetaG | ecosystem: Host-associated > Fungi > Mycelium > Unclassified | place: USA: Florida, Paynes | collected...
GCTTTGTAATACTAATATAATACTCTAGTAGCACAGAGAAAAGAAGAAGAAGAACTCCCATCTTTGCCCTTTGTTGCTTTAGAGCTGAAACTCGACTTGAGTGATTAAGAGCTCTTTTTCTCTTTTTCTTTTTTTATAAAACTTCCCTCAAGGGATACCCACTCTAAAGGAGGACTTGGGCATTTGCTTGGACTAGGAGCTGAACCACTTGCTATGTGTTTTCAGAATAAGTTGCCAACTGTATGGTCAGTTGAGAGCAAGCTTGCATGAGGGCAACATGAGATCTAGGTAGGACTGCTGTATTGATGGTGAGCCAGCCTACTAGACTAGTACCTTGGACAGTAGTGCTACAGTGTGCGAGAAACACATACCTTTGAGATCTGACCAGTGAGAGTACTCTCGAGTGGAAACTAAAAACATTTCTTTCATTCTAGTGTCTAATAACAAGTGTCTACTATTTCGTGAGCCCCTCCCTTTTATATTTGATTACCTCCCCAGTACCTACTCGATTGCACACAATTGTGGAATAACTTGGAGATTTTGATTCTTTGACTTAGTAGTACCCACTTTTGTAAGAACAGTAAAGCACATTTATATTCTTATTTGAAACCCCATTTTCCCCCTTACACACCAAAGCTTAAATTACCTTTACTACCACTCCCATCACCGCCACTTTAATTATCTTTACTACTAACCACTCCTTCTTTACTAGTGTCTACTCCTCATTATCCTTCTCCACTCCAACTTCCCAGTCTAGCCTCCTACTCAATCCATCTGCCTTACCCATTTTACATCCTGAAATGTGTTTTAATACAAAGTCAAACCTGGACAGGTATAGAGTCCATTGCGCTTGCCTGTGATTTAACTTTTGGTTGCTTATGAAATACTCCAGGTTTTTATGGTCTGTCCATACTTTGAATTTACTCCTTGCTTCTTCTAGGAAGTGTCTCCACACCTCCAGACATCATATTACAGCCAGCATCTCTTTATCATATATCTCATAATTTCTTTCAGTTTCATTTAACAATTTAGAGATATATGTGACTGGTCTCCATTTACTGTCTTTGTATTTAATGGACAGTACTTCTCCTGTTGCAAAGTTAGAGGCATCAGCCTCCACTCTGAATTCCTTGTCTAAATCCAGTGCAACTAGTAAGGGCCTACTCATAAAGACCTGTTTGAGCTATTCAAATACCATCTGTTACTCCATTCCCCAGTTCCACTTTTCCTTCTTTTTTGTCAGATTGTTCAAGGGTTGAGCTATTTTTGTGAAATCTTTCACAAATTGCCTATAGTAATTCACAAGCCCTAGGAACTTTCTAACATCCTGGACTATGTTTGGCACTGGCCAATTCAATACCCCTGCCACTTTATCTTCCTCCATCTCGATTTTCCCCTGACCCATTACTACTCCCAGAAAGTTTACTTTCTGTACCCTCCATGCACATTTCTCTGGTTTCACATATAGGTCATTTTCCTCTATCCTCTTCAGTACTTCCTCCACAAGTTCATCATGTCCCTCTTCTGTTTTGGTTTCTATCAACACATCATTCATAAATGCTGCCACCTTTCCTTTATTAATCATATCTCTTAGGATTTCATTCATCATGCTTTGGAACATGGCTGGTGAATTATTCATCCCAAAAAACATCACCACTGGTTCATATGACCCCACATGTATAGTGAAGGCTGCCTTCCACTCGTCTTCCTTTTTTATCCTCACATTGTTATATCCCCATCGTAAGTTCATTTTGGTGAACACTCTCTTGTTACCCATACTATCTACTAGGTCTGTAATTAATGGTAGCAGGTAGTTGTTCTTTACTGTTTGCTTGTTAAGCCTATGATAGTCCATAACCATGCATTTTCCCCCATCTTTCTTTTCTACAAAGAATACTGGAGAGGTTTGAGGCAATTTAGAAGGTCTAATATATCCTTTCTTCAAGTGCTCATCAACAAACTTCTGTACCTCCTCTTTTTTGTTTCTAGAGAGAGGATACACTCTTGCTTTGCTTGCTTTGAAGTCGTCTTTGAGATCAATTGCATGATCCCACACCTTCCTAACTGGCATCCTTTTGGACTCCACCTTCCCAAATACTTTCAACCACTTATGGAACCTCTTAGGTACTATCTCTTCTACCTTTCTATGGTCTGCTTCCATTTTTTCTTCTCTTTCCCAATCCTCTTTCTCATCTATTGCCCATCTAACGATTTTCTTTTTATCCTCTCTTATCTCTTTCTTCCTCTCTATTCTTACTGCTTTTCCACACAGTGGTGGACATCTCGTCATTCTCACTTCTCCCTTTTCCCAGTCTATCTCTGGATTATGAGCCACCAACCATGGTATACCCAAAATTACATCTGTCTTTCCTAACTCACAAACATTCATCCATACTCTCTCTACATGTCCCTTGTAGAACATGTTTACTTCCACCTCATGAGTAATTGCACCTCCACTATTACCGGTGCCATCCACATTTCTTACTTGTAAAGGTCGATCTAACTTAATCAACCTATATCCTCCCTTCTGAGCTAAACTTTTGCTTATAAACATCTCCATTGCTCCACTATCCAACAGTGCTTTCACTGTCCTTTCCTCATGGGTATCTATCCTTTCAATACCCATGTTCATCCACACTTCTCTTAGAGGCTTGAATGTTTACCTCACTTCTCTCACCTTCTCTTTCTACACTGCCTTTTGATTGATAGTTCCTGCCACTCTTTTCAGATCAGTGATTCCAGCCCTCCTCTTCTGGGCCCTAGGCACTGTCCGTTCTAACTTTCCATCCCAATTCCACCATGGCACTTTCTTTTCTGTTCTACAGGGTAGACAGAATACCTCCCCTTTCTTATTCTTTTCTACCTTTCCTCCTACTACCACATCTTTGTCTCTACACATATTGCATTTCACCCTTTCTGTTCTTCTACTTTTGGCCTCTTCCTCTCTCCAATTCCACACTTCTTTGCAATTTCCACACCACATGTTACACAAGTGCTCCTTACTCAAAAAGCCCTGTCCTCTATTCTCTTATGTCTTCGTTCCTTGATAGTCACATCCTCTACACTCTACAAAGATTACTACTTCTCTGGGTGTTGTCCACCCCTCCATACACATCACTGCTCCCCTTGGAGGTAACCCTCTTGCTCCACTGTGCTCCTTCACTTTCTCCCACACTTTTTGTGGTGGAGTCACTTCCTCTCTCTTTCTTTTTTCATCTTTGGATACTCCCACTTTTTGTGTCTCTTTTCCCCATATCCAAAAAATTTACCTCTTCTCTTACTATTTCTTGCCTCTTGACCTCCTTTACTCCACACTGCATCACTCAGCTCCTCAATACTTTGAACCTATTTTCTATCATGGTTTTCTTCTTCTGCTCCTCTCCACTTCTATATTTCTGGGTGAGATGCCCGAACCTCCCATACTTTCTACATATCCTTCTCTCTCTGCCTTCTAGTTCTGTCCTTAATTTGGCAAGGGCATGCCTTTCGTTGAGCATAGTGCTCATAAGTTGATTGTATTGGTCCAGAGACATTGTATTATGTTCTGGATAGGTTATTGTTGTGTAAAAAAAAGAATTGTATTTGTTAAGGGTGTGTCATCTTTTTCAAAGGGCTCACAGTACATCTGCTAGGGTGCACAAGTCTTCTCCCAGCCAGGTGCCTACTGCCTTACTAATTACAGCCCTAATGATACTGTGGCTATCACTCCAAGGAGGAGATCCCTACTCTAATCACCTTCTTAAGAATTCAGTGATATTCCTCTGCATAGACTAATCACAATGGACCAGTAGCATGAGGTATATAAAGTAAAGAATGTACAAGTATACTAGAGAGCATCACTCAATTATGGGATCAGGTCTCAGACATAATACCTGAGTTTGGTACTGTACTTCCACCATTAGTCTCTAACTGACTAATAAGTCCCCTTAAGCTTGGGGCCTAGCTATGTCATAGTGGTTGTCGATTGTGATGATCAATGTACCAAGGACAATGAGAGTGAGTTTGACAAGGATCAAGGCAATCAGTGTCTGGATGTGAAAATGAGTTCTAGTGTAATGATTGAAGTCTCAGTTGGGGTAACCTTAACCTTATTTGCACTCTAAGTCAGAGTTGACAAAGAGAACTTGTTAGAGTCCTCGCTAGTTTTTGTACACTAATACACATTTGACTATTTGTCCTTATTTACTGATCCAAAGGTATTGCATAATTAAAGAAAAAAAAAAAGAAAAAATAAATAAATATTGACTTAGAGGGAATTGGGCAATTCATGACACTATGAAATGAAATGTTAGCAGTGATAAGGTGTTTGGAAGCCTGGAGACACTTCCTAGAGGGTGCAAAGGAAAAGTTTGAGATTTGGTTAGACCATAAAAATCTAGAATACTTTATGAGTAACCAAAAGTTAAATAGACAACAAGCAAGATGTGCACTTTACTTATCTAGATTCAACTTCATTTTGAAACATGTGCCAGGAGGAAAAATGGGGAAGACAGATGGATTAAGTAGGAGACCAGATTGGGAGGTAGGAGTAGAGAAAGACAATGAGGAGTAGATGTTGGTAAAAAGGGAATGGCTAGAAGTTAGAGCAACAGAAGTATCAGAAGTAGTGATTGAAGGAGTGGATATCTTGAACAAAATAAGAAAAAGTAGGGTAAAAGATGATGAAGTCATCAAAGCAGTAGAAGAGATGAAGAAAATAGGAGTTAAAATGTTGAGAGACAAAGAATGAAGAGAACATGAAGGACTAATGCTCAAGGAAGGAAAGGTATACATGCCTAAGGATGGGTTGCTGAGAGCAGAGATAATCAGGCTACACTATGACACACCTATAGAAGGACATGGGAGACAGTGGAAGACAACAGAGTTAGTAACCAGAAATTTCTGGTGGCCAGGAGTGAAACGAGAAGTGAAGCAATATGTAGAGAGCTGTGATGTGTGCGAATGCAATAAGAACTGGACACAAGCACCTGTTAGCAAACTAATGCCAAATTTGATTCTAGAGAAGCTATAGAGTCATATATCAGCAGATTTAATCACCAAGCTGCCTTAAGCTCAGGAATATGATGCAATCTTAGTGGTTGTTGATAGGTTAACAAAAATAGCACATTTCATTCTAACTACAGAGAAGACAACAGCAGGAAGACTGGCACAATTATTTAGGGATAATGTCTGGAAGTTATATAGCTTGCCAGAAAGCATAATCTTAGATAGAGGGCCATAATTCACAGCAGAAGTAATGAGTGAGCTTAATTCTATGTTGGGGATTGATAGTGTAAGGAATGGTTACCCAAGTAACTCAGGTAGGTGGCTCCCAACTCTAAGTCAGAGAAGACAATGAGAACTTGTTAAAGCTCTCGCTAATTGGTTCAGCTACTTATACATGAATGTGTGTTTACAAGTATTTGCCTAACTACTTTTATCCCATGCATCCCTTTTGAGTCTCAATGTCCTGTGCACATTCAATATTACATAAGAAAAGAAAAAGAAAAAGAAATAAAATAATCCACTACTGTAGATCATTTAGCTTGTCTGTCATTTTATAACAGATAGCAAGTTGTTGACAGCATTCCACCTACAGATAGATGGCTAGACAGAAAGGATAAACCAAGAGTTAGAATAGTATCTCCACATGTTCATTGATCATCAACAAGAGCAATGGCCCAAGTGGTTAGAAATGGCAGAGTTTGCATACAATAATAAAACACATACAGAAACTAAAATGTCACCTTTTCAAGCAAACCAAGAACAAAATCCTAGGATGGGGTTCAAAATGAGAAAGAAGAGGAAGTACAAAGGAGCCAAGTGTTATGAAACAGCAGACGAACTAGGGGATCCACAGTGACAGATTATTTTATTTCTTTTTCTTTTTCATTTATTATGTAATTATATAAAGTGCACGGGACATTATGACTCAAAAGGAGTCCACGAGATAATTCAAGTAGACAAATACAAGTAAACACAAATTTGTGTATAAATAACTAGGTCAATTAGCGAGGACTCTAACAAGTTCTCTTTGTTAACTCTGATAAAGAGTGTGCACCTAAGTTAACCCTAACTTGAGTTTACTACATCAAGAGATTCACAGAAAGGATGAGGAATGTATAGGAAGAAGCTAAGGCAACACTACAGAAAATACAGGAAGATATAAAGCAGTATGCAGATAGAGAGAGAGGAGAAGTGGAAGAATATAGAGTGGGTGATTTAGTGCTACTCAGTACTCAAGACTTAAAGTACCAGATGACTGGGAGATATACAGAGAAATTCACAGAATGCTTTGTAGGACCTTACAAAGTGAAGGCAATCATCTCTAGTAATGCAATAGAATTGGAATTGCCAAGTACAGTTACAATACATCTAGTAGTCAATATCAGTAGAGTATAAAGGTACAAGTTGCAGGTGGAGGGGCAAAGAAAAGAAACACCACAACCAGTGGTAATTGAAGGAGAAGAGGAATGGGAGGTAGAGAAAATTATGAATAAAAGGAAAATACAAGGAAGGGACAAGTATTTGGTATGATAAAAAGGATGTACAGCAGAAGAAGATACTTGGGAGAGCAAGGAGAACCTGAAGAATACAATGGAGTTGGTAGAAGAATTCAAAAACAAATATAACAGAGATGAAGAAGAAGTGAGATAACAAGAAACAAAAGAAGACAAGAAAACATTTAGTAGAGAATTACTAGGAAGATATATGGCAAAACTACTATACAGATAGGGAAATAAAAAGTACAATAGAGAGTACTAGAAGTGAATGGAGGAAAACTGGAGATAGTGTAAAAGAAATCTATTCTCAAGATATAATAGGAACCTGTTCCTGAAAAGAATAGAGGAAGAAAAGAACAAGTATAAGGGAGGAGTAGTAGAAGAGTAGAATGAAGAAGAGAACAAGGAAGATTGGCAAAGAGTCAAAGAAGATAGAAAGTACCTAGAAGGATTAGAAGATGAAGGAGGGGAAATGGGTGACCTAAGAGACTGCAATGACAAGCAAGTCGAGATGACCGTCTTATCACACTCAATGTTTATGAGAGAACAAAGAGAACTTAATGGTGTTCCTCTGTAAATTGCTCTATCTACTTATACACAAATATTATTTGTTTATATGTATGCTTAAGTAATTTCCCACAATCCTTCCAGAAGGTTCCATCATATAACCTCTATCTTATCTTATCTTATCTCTTATTCTATTTTTAGCATCCTTTATCTAATCCATTGGAGAAGAGTTCCTGTTCTTCCTATCTCTCTAGTCATACAATCTTTGGACTGGGCCAGTTTATAACAGAGACCTATATAACAAGCTGTGAAAAGTCCTTGGGACAAAGACCCTTAAGAAGGGGATGGTGTCATGAACCACTCAATTTCTTTAAGTCAATATTTATTTATTTTTTCTTTTGAATTATGTAATATCATTGGATCAGTAAATAAGGACAAATAATTGTGCTTGTATAAGTAGTGTACACCAAATAACAGGAACTCTAACAAGTTCTCTTTGTCAACTCTGACTTAGAGTGGAGTTAAGCCTGAGGTTACTCAACCAAAGTCCAAACTCTTACATCAATGTTGACAACCAGGCTGCAATCAAATTCACAGAAAACTCACAGTTTCATGCTTGATCAAAGCATATTGACATCTGCCACTACTTCATCAAAGAGCATATCACTTCTAACAAAGTTTCAGTACAATACTGTACAACTGATGATAACATTGCTGATATTTTTACCAAGGCACTCCCAAAGACAAAGCATGAACACTTCACCAAACTTCTTGGCATGACTCAAGTCACCTAGATCCTTGTTGAGAGGAAGTGTTGTGATAATATTAGATTACAACTTTGGATCTATACTATCAGTCTCATAAATGTACTCATTCTGAATCTACTACATAGCCTATCAGTACTCTACAACCTCCAATGTACTCCTCATGGACTATAAAGGCTTGGATGAGCCATATCTCAATAATAATATAGCTTCACATCACAAAATGACTGAGGGAAGGGGAGGTATAGATAAGATACAGAGTATAGACAATATAATAGAGTCTCACTCTAGAATATCTCTGGGCTTACCTACCAGAGTTCCCCTTACAGAGAGGGGTTAGCTCTGAACTTGAGGTGTATCAGGTATTTCCCATAAAAGTCATATTCTCTTTTGTGTGAAACTGTTACATTTCCTCTACAATATGCAGAAAATGGGGGACATAGACAACTCAACAACCCATAGTGATGCCGTTATATGGTCCACTATGGTCAGCAATGTTACCTTCAAAAATGTTTGGAACATCTCCAGTTGAGCAATCGGTGCTAGTATTATCCTGACCATCACAGGCAAACCATAAGTTGTTTTCTGAGATATGAACCTCACCACCGGATCCAGCGTAGCCCAAGAAACGACCTAATAAAGGATATCACAAAAATGTTTTAAAGGGAGTGCATGACCCTCATACCTGGAACGATGGGAATGGGATCTTTTTTGTTCGTGATATGCGTGAAATCGAGATTAGAGTCAGCATAGTTAGCGAGATCTTGGTTGCCGACCTAAATATAATCGGTACTGAATCTAGGGATGTAAAATAAAGCAGACCCTTGGGCATCCGAAACCAATTACTCGGAATCTTACCCCACTTATGTGAAGTGGGAGGTATATGCCATCAATCATTGCAATTGAACAACCCAGGGAATGACCGACAATGGTCACCTTGCCCGCGCTATGCTGCGAGATAGCGGTCTGCACAGCCGAAAGAATCTGGAGTGCAGTCCTACATGATTTCATAAACTCCAGGTAGTCAGGACGAGACGCGCTCACTTTGCCTGTTCATCTGCAAAGCCACTATGGGCTTTTATGGATGAGGGAATTCCAGGGAAAAGAGAACTATCGAGTGATTCAAAGGGAATGTTCGCATCAGTGAGGTCAGCCAGACTGAAAATCTGATTCAGTAGTCTATTTTAGTCTAGATATCGCGAGAACTGACATTTCGGAGGTATCGGTTCCTTGATGCGCAACGATGACAGAGCTCTGCGACGGCGAATATCCAACGTACCCTGAGTAATATCTCAATAGAGGATCGAAGTGACCATTAGTAAAATTCACAAAATTGGACAGCCGATCCGTCTCCCCCTGAAGCGACTGGGATAAAATCAGGATTTGCTTGACAATTTTCTGGTTGAATTAAGTGAGAAAGACGTAGGTGCAGGTAACCATCAACGAGATCTTACCTCCACAGTTCCAGTCGGCCGTAACATTAGGATCGCAATACGCTGTGCTCGCAAAGTTAGTGAAAGGCGTAAATTGATTGATTTGAGCAGTATTCAATGCGGTAACTGCTTGACGCTTCATATGAACCAATGGACTAGCTTTGGCGGCGAGAAATGCCAGGAAGGAGGCAAAGAACACACGAGAAGTCAGCATGTGGCTCTCAGCAGAGGTTAGATGATTTGTGAGTAGGCTCTGAAGACTTTGCACATGTCGTTCTGTGTACTAATATATAATTGACCAAAGTGAGAAGGTCCCAGACAGGTAGCACCTGACATATCCACTCAAAGAAGTCTGTTCAAATCTTATTCTATGCTCATTATGGATATATTCAGACATCGATTTGTGCAGTCAGCTTCTATTCACATGCCACGCTGTCAAATGAAATGTCTTCCATCAGATATACAGGTCAAGTGAGCATAACCAAAGCACGAGAAACTCAAGAATACGGTCGGTACAAAGGTGTCCCTCATTCATTCTTATATAACAATCGATGTCTAGCTAAAGATGGTAAGAGGAAACTATGTTGCAGAATTTCTGAGAACTGACAATAGTGGAAAAGAGTTCAGGAGATTAGAAACAGACACAAGTCGGTCGAGAAATGATGAAGTGGTTGACACGGGTATGACATGAATCGGTTGCCAACAATGGGTGACTTCCCGTAGGCAGTCTAGGGAGATCTGTGTACATAGATTTCCCTAGAATGCTCCATGCCGAGATGCCGAGCACAAATTTCAAATTTGGGGGTCTGTGATCTGGCAGTCTAAAGGCCTTGTCAGACTTCCCTAGATAGTTTCCAGTCTTTTATGGATAGTCAGATGAAATTTACATTTTTCTGGATCATCAATTTATTACACAGTGCTTGTTTGCAGTCTGTGGTAGAGAGAGAGATCTACTTAAATAGATGTCTACCTATCAATACTAAAAGAAGAAATGGAAAGTTTTGTAGGATATAGGGTTCTAGTTGTGTATGACTATGTTATGTTATTAATAAAACAGAAGGCTCTGGGGTTTTGTTTTAAGAAGTACATAATTTCACTGAGGACATTGTTTTATAAAGAGACCAGCAACCATAGTGCAGTAGTATACATCATTATACCACTCACCTAGGCTACATGTGAATTTGCAACAGGATCAAAGAACCTATAACCTGCCAACTGCAGAAGAGATTGCAGTTATTATTCCAGAGGAAGGAATACATTATGCAATGGATAATAGAGATGTAGTTTTGCAAGCAAGAGGAGGACAACTTCAAAGAATCAGCCAGAATAGTCCTTCATATGCTACTCTTCATTATTTTCTTTTGTTTTCCAAGGGTAAAAATGGCTGACATCCAAGAATTCCAATCTGTGGTACCCAACTAAGAGAACAAGAAGAGAATGGAAGATAGAGATAGAGAGGAACAGACTCACTAGATGGTTTCTGATAGATGCTACTGTGCCTATCATCTTCATATCAGAGATGGTCCTCAGCCACCTCTCTTTTATGGTAGAAAGTTGTTCCAGCAATTAACTATGAGCAGAGGAGATTAAACTGGACTAGGACATATCAACATACTCTTAGATCTAAGCTCTACCAGGAACTACAGGATGCTGCTGTACATAATAAACATGATGGAGAAAATGTTAGACCTTTGGGTATTATGATTTGCTCTGATGCTTATTCTTTTCTTTATTAAATTAATTAATCAACAACAATACGAATCATGAACATGATGTGGGAACATCATGATTATAAAATGGACAAGCATGGGAAAGATCAAGTGATGATCTGAGCTTGATCACATACCTATTAGGCAACTGCCATATATGGAAGAACATGTGGGCAGAAGCTGTCTGACGTGGGGAATTACTCAGGACTTGATAGATGGTAGTTAATAGATACCGTGATCTCTCTTAGAATAGACTAGCCACAGCCATATGTAATATTATAAATAGCTGGTCAATTCATAAAGGGAACTCTGTTGAGTTCTCCTCATCTTTAACTTCATACCCTCTGAGGGGGATCTGGGATTGTCCCACGGGTCCCGACATTGGGACATAAACTCATTCTTCCCTCTTTTTATATAGGAAGTCCTAGATTTATAACTTAGTTGTTTTAAGATGCTATGGCTATCTGCAGGCACTTTCATAAACCAGATCTCTTTCTCACTATGACTGCCAATTCAAAGTGGCCAGAAATCATTTATAGTCTTTTTCCTGGACAAACAGCTACTGATTGTTCTGATATTGTATCATATGTTTTTGAGCAAAAGTATCACAAACTTCATTTGGCCATATCTCCACGAATACTTGCATGATTCCCACAGTCTAAGATGTTTCTAAAAGCCCTCAGGAAGACCTTTCAAATAATGCCCAAAATGTATCAAAGAAATCAGTATTCATCAGGATATCAGTTAATCAGTGCAGGACACTAATCGGCAGATATTTTGGGAACTACCAAATGCAGACATTTGCTTCCACATGCACATGGAAGCTCTCTTGAATATGCTTCTGAAGACCATAAATAGACCTTAAGGCAATAAGATCCTGTGAAGATACAAAGATCTCAAGATTTGGCATGATACTGATCTATTATTCTTAATGTTATGAACCACTATTTTCTCCTAAGTAATATTTATTTTCTTTTATTTTCTTTTAATTAGGTAATACATGTGAATCAGTAAACAAGGACAAATAGTTAAATGTGTATAAGTAGTGTACAACCAACTAGCGAGGACTCTAACAAGTTCTCTTTGTCAACTCTGACTTAGAGTGGAGTTAAGCCTGAGGTCACTCACCAAAAGACTAAACTCTTACACATAGATACACATCAATCCTTGAACACAAATAAGGACTGCTTCTTTTATGGTTAGATTATTACTATTTCAGATACAAAAGGACTGCCATATATAGAACAATAGGCAGTAGACATATGATGCTCTGTCCAGGTGCACAGACCATCTTATCCATGTATATAAGACTCTTCAGTCTGAGGATTAGACCTCAGACTTAACATCTTTTGTTGTTTATTCTACCTTGCCTTCAAACTCTTGAGAATCAATCACTCTTCAATCACAAACTAAGTAAGTGACCTTTTATAATAGACCTACTGTTTATTTCCCCACCTCCACCTTTCTTCTCTCCTCGTTAAATCATTCAAAGGTTTAGCAATTCTTGCAAAATCCTTTACAAATTATCTATAATAATTTGTAAGACCCAAGAACTTTCTAACATCTCTGACCATTTTGGGCACTAGTTAGTTCAATACTCCCATCACTTTGTCCTTTTTCATTTTGATTTTCCCTTGACCCATTACTACTCCCAAGAAGTTTATCTTCTATACCTTCCAGACGCATTTCTTTGGTTTCATGTATAGGTCATTCTCCTCCAATCTTCTCAACACTTCTTCCATAATATTATTGTGTCCTTCTTCTGTCTCTGTTCCTATTAAAACATCATCTACAAATGCTGCCACCTTTCCTTCATTAATCATGTTTCTCAGAATTTTATTTATCATGCCTTGGAATGTGGCAGGCAAATTTGTCATTCCAAAACATCACTACTGGTTTGTATGACCCTATGTGAGTAGTGAAAGCTGCCTTCTACTCATCTCTTTCTTTTATCCTCACATTGTTATAACCCTACTGGAAATCCATTTTAGTAAATACTCTTTTATTGCCCATAGAGTCTACTAAGTCTGTAATCAATGGCAGAGAGTAATTGTTTTTGACCATCTGCTTATTAAGCCTCCTGTAGTCTATAACTATGTATTTCCCTCTATTTTTCTTGTTCACAAAGAACACCAGTGATGTCTAAGGTGATTTAAAAGGTCTAATGTATCCCTTCTTTAAGTGTTTGTTGACAAACTTCTGTACTTGCTTCTTTTCATTTCTTGAAAGGGGATATACTCTTGTTTTACTTGCTCTGAAGCTATTTTGGAGATCAATTGCATGATCCCACACCTTTCTAACTGGTATTCTTTCCAACTCCACTTTTCCAAACACCTTCAGCCACTCATGGAACCTCTTGGGTACCATTTCTTCTACTTTCCTATGATCTGCTTCCATTTCTTTCTCTCTTTCCCAGTCTTTCTTTTCATCTACTACCTACCTCACAATCTTCTTTTCATCCTCCCTTATCTCTTTCTTCCCTTTTATCTTTACTGCCTTACCATATAGTAGTGGACATCTCGTCATTCTAACTTCCCCTTTTTCCCAATCTATCTCTGGATTATAGGCTGCTAACTAGGGCATGCCCAAAATCACATCTGTCTTCCCCAATTCACAGACATCCATCCTAACTCTCTCTACATTTCCTCTGTAGAACATGTTCACTTCTACCTTGTAAGTAATTGCACTGTAGTGAACATTAGTCAAGATAACTTCACACTCTAAGTTGGAGTTGACAAAGAAAATTTGTTAGAGTCCTCGCTAATTGGCCTAGCTATTTATACACAAATACATGTTTACTAGTATTTATCTACTCAAATTATCTCATGGACTTCTTTTAAGTCACAGTGTCTGACACACTTCAAACTATTACATAATAAAAGAAAAAGAAAAAGAAATAAAATATTCCACCGCTATGGATTCTCCAGTTCGCCTGTTGTTTCATTATACCACCCCCCTCTCAAGCTTCTTTTGTGATGTGAAGCTACGTTGCTATTGAGATATGGCTCATCCAAGCCTTTATAGTCCATGAGGAGTACATTGGAGGTTGTAGAGTACTGATAGGCTATGTAGTAGATTCAGAATGAGTACATGTTATAAAACTGACAGTGTAGATCCAAAGTTGTAATCTAATATTATCACAACAGCTTCTTCATTCTTGAGGATCCTTTTTACAACTCATTGTCCCAATTGCCAATATTTCCCATCTCATCTTCCTCTTTTTCTTGTTGTTTCATTTGTAAGAATAGATTATGGCTCACTTTTGTGAATAGATTCCTCTTCCATCACCACCAATTTTCTTTTAACTTTTTCTAGTACTTCTGCTCATATTTCCTTTCTCCTCACCCATACAGTAACTTCACTGTATATTTCCCTGGCAGTTCTCTATGAAACACCTTCCTATCTTCCTCTGTTTCTTGCCATTCTTCTTCTGCCCTTCTGTATTTTCTTTTGAACTCTTCTACTAGATCACTTGCATTTTTGAGGTTTTCCTTGCCTTCCCAAGTATCTTCTTCTGCCATACATCTCTTCCATCATACTAGGTACTTCTCTCTTCCTCATACCCATTTCTTATTCATTATCTTTTCCACTTCCCATTCTTCTTCTCCCTCAATTACCACAGGTTGTGGTTTTTCCTTCCTTTGTCCTTCTACCTGGCCTATATACCTTCTCACTCTACTCACGTTGACTACTAGATGTATCTTTACTGTGCTAGGTAGTTCTAATTCTATTGCATTTGTTGAGACTATTGACTTGACTTTATAAGGTCCAACAAACCTCTCTGTAAGCTTTTCTGTTCTCCTCCCCACCATCTGATATTTGAGATCTTTGGTGCTGAGTAGTACTAGATCTCCTACTCAATACTCTTCCACTTCTCCTCTATGTGTAGTGTACCAAGGTTTGAGTTAACTTAGGCATACACTCTATGTCAGAGTTGACAAAGAGAACTCATTAGAGTCCTTGCTAATTGGCCTAGCTACTTATACACAAATTTGTGTTTACTCATATTTGTCTACTCAAATTATCTCATGGACTCCTTTTGAGTCATAATGTCCCATGCACTTTATATTATTACATAATAAATGAAAAAGAAAAAGAGATAAAATAATCTGCCACTACAGATCCCCTAGCTCACCTGTCATTTCATAACAATATGCCTATCTGCATACTTCTTCATATCTCCTCATGCTTTTCCTAATGCTGCCTTTGTCTCTTCTTGTATATCCTGCATTCTTTCTACAAACTTGCTCATCTCCTCAAACCTCCCCTTTTTCCTAAGTTCGAATCCCATGCAAGGATCTCATCCTGTCACAAACTTCATTCAGCCAATAACTCCACGAATACTTGCATGATTCCCACGGTCTAAGATATGTCGGAAAGCCCTTAAAAGAACCTTTTGAACAATGCCCAAAACATGTCAAAGCAATCAGTACTCACTAAGATATCAGTTAATCAGTACTGGACACTGATTAGTAGATATCTCAGGAACTGCTGAACATGGACGTTTGCTTCCATGTGCACATGGAAGCTCTCCTCAATACACTTCTAACAACTATAAATAGACCTTAGGGCAATAAGATCCTGTGGAGATACAAGAACCTTAAGGTTTGGCATAACACTGATCTATTATCCATAGATACACATCAATCCTTGAATACAAACAAGGACAGCCCCTTATATGGTTAAGTTATCACTATTTCAGACACAAAAGGACTGCCATATGTAGAATAATAGGCAGTAGAACATATAATGCTCTGTCCAGGTGCACAGACCATCATTTTCTGTATATAAGGCTTCATAGTCTGAGAATTAGACCTCAGACTTAACAACATCTTCTGTTGCTTATTCTACTCTGCTACCAAGCTCTTGAGATATCATAACTCAATCAATCACAAACAAGTAAGTAACCATTTGTAATAGTTTGTTAAGTCTACTGTTTTCTGTCCCCATTATCTCTGCAAAGGATATGGGGGTGTGTTCATTCCAGGTGTAGTGTCTAGGGTGACCATGGGGAATGTCTCTGTTTCTGTAAAGGACAGATGACTACTGAGGGCTCAGAGTAGACTTCTGTCAAGGGCCTATCTCTAGTAGACTAGACCCCAGACATAAAGGGGAAGGTCTGTCTTCCAAACTATTGGAAGCAGGACATTGTGCTTGTGTATAACAGCTGGTCCTGAAAGACTTTGGATTTGTGTAAACATTTCCAACAAAACCTTGCAGGTGGCTGGA
>Ga0153967_100440_pt1 | contig 15961 bp, 17 predicted proteins | sample TSFL051MetaG_FD_104688 | JGI IMG/M metagenome (GOLD analysis project Ga0153967, IMG submission 104688) | Attine ant fungus gardens microbial communities from Florida, USA - TSFL051 MetaG | ecosystem: Host-associated > Fungi > Mycelium > Unclassified | place: USA: Florida, Paynes | collected...
CATAGTCTGAGGATTAGACCTCAGACTTAACAACATCTTTTGTTGCTAAACTACTTCGCATTTTTGAGCCTTTTGAAGACCACTCTTGCAAATCACAAACTAGTAAGTAACCATTTGTGATAAAAAGTCTTGATAATTTCAGAGACTATTTTGATAACAAAGGGAATGATCTTGGTTTCAACTTATGTATTGTACCTCAATCCTCTGTTATTGTTGTGGTCATGTATTTTGGAGTAGGAAATCATTGTAGAATAAAGAAAGATTCCAAAATTAAAAAGGAATATATGAGAAGAGATAGGAATCTAAGTAACATTAGATGAGAGACATTAATTTACAAACTAGAGAGTAACAATGTAGCTACCTAGTATATATACTAAGTCCAAGAACAGGAGATTATATGGAGTCTAGTCTACAATGTAACTCTATAAGAGAATTAGATACTAGGAGTAATGCTATAAAAGAAAAACTATTAAATAATAATAAAAGAATTAAAAACAGAAATTAGACACTAATTCTGATGTTTCTTGATATTCCAGTCTGTATATGACACCCGCAATAATCTTTTGGTTCTCTTATATCTAACAAGGTATCTAATGGGCCTTGGGAAATAATCTCAATGGACTTAATCATATAATTACCAGAGTTAAATAGTTACAATGCTATCTGTGTTATTGTTGACAGGCCCACCAAAAGGGCTCACTTCATTTCTATTAACAATCAGTTCTCTTCAAAAGATATGGCATAGCTACTCTATGACAAAGTCTATCCTTTGTATGAACTGCCTTTGCAAATTATTTCAAATAAAGAAGTACAATACTCAGCCAAGCTATTCCAAGAGTAATGCAAGATTTTAGGAATAGAATCTATGATATTAACAGCATATCATCCACAAATAGATAGACAAACAGAATATGTAAACCAGACTTTAGAGCAATATCTTTGGTTCTATGTTAATTACAATCTAAGTAATTGGTCAGATCTACTACCAAGTGCAGAGTTTTTATACAACAATCAAGCATACAAAGGAATCAAAGAAAGTCTTTTCTTTCTGAAATATGGTAGATACCCAAGAGCAGGACCAACATTAGTCAAAGAGTTGCCATAAAGGGACTTAAATGACCTAACATATAAATGATATGAAGTCTTGGAGCAGGCTAAAGCAGCTCTTACTCTTGTAGCAGAAAGAATAAAGTAATACTACAACAAGAAAGTCCAAAGTGTCCTATTCAAAGTTGGTAACAAAGTGCTACTCAATCTGAAAGATTACTAGATTATAGAGCAAGCATTACAACTCCAGTATAAAGGACCATTCAAAAGAATAGAAAAGTTGTCCTGTATTATGTTCTAGCTTAGAATGCCACCTCACTATTGAGTGTTATACCCAGTCTTTTATGCTAGTAAGTTAGTACAGTACTCTGAATCCACCATTTGTGAAAAGAAGTCTATGCCTTCACCACCAACCTTGATACAGGGCCAGGAAGAATGGGAGGTAGAAAAAATTCTAGATTTACAACAAAGACATAGAAAAAATAAATATCTTATTAGATAGAAAGAATATATTCAAGGAGACGATATATAAGAACCTGAAAAAAATCTACAAAATTCAGGCAAAAAGCTGCACAAGTACCTTCAGAGTATACCAAAAACAAGATAACTTCTCAATAGAGCTCAAACTAAGAGGAAAGGTAATATCACAAACTTCATTTGACTATAACTCCATGAATACTCAACTATTTCTGATGCTATAGAATACATTAAGAAGCCCTTAAGAAGACCTTTCAAACAAAGTGCAAAATGTCTCAAAGCATCAACAATTCACCAAGATATCAGAACATCAGTATAGTGACCAAATACTAATCTACTGATATTTCAGGAACTGCCAAACATGGATGTTCACTTCCATTTGTAGCTAAAAGCTCTCTTCAATACACTTCTGAAGACTATAAATAGATCCCAAGACAATGAGATCCTGTGAAGATAGAAGGTTATCAATGTTTGAACATGATACTGATTTACTATCCTCCATCTGTCCTTGAAATAGAACAAAGGACAGCCCTACTATGGTTAAGTTATCATCTATTTCAATCAAAAAAGGACTACCATATATAGAAGAATAGGCAGAAGGCATATGATATCCTGTACTGGTGCACAGACCATCATATTCATGTATATAAGGCTTTCCTATCTGAGGATTAGACCTCAGACTTAACAACATCTTTTGTTGCTTATTTACTTCACTTTTTTGAGCCTTTTTGAAGAACAACTTTACCAATCACAAACAAGTAAATAACCTTTTGTGATAATAATATCTTTGTTCAACTCAAACATTGAGTGGATTTAGTCTAAGTTATTACAACTTGAGCCAAGTCTTACAAGGGTAGACAAAGGTCCATTAATGATATATCTAGGCAATTTTCCAACTCTCTAGTTTACTCCAATAATAACAAGAAACAAGCATATATAATCAGGTCTAATAACCAGAAAATTGAGACAATGATTCAAGAACAAGTCATGATTGAGAAATCAAATAGTGATCAAGGATACAACCAATGATCAAGAAACCATAAAATAATCAATGGTTAAAGAGCCAAGTATTGTCTTTGAAAGCAGTAAAACTTGTGTGCAAGTTTTCAATTCACCTGACCCTACCTCCCTTGTATAGTAATAAATAGCATCTCTTTTTCCTTTAATTTTCAAACTCTACTTGAGTTTGAGGAAATAAGATTAGAAGAGACAAAAAAAATGAAGGAGGGGTAAAGAAAGACATGTTGGGTGTATATAATCCATTTGAGCTTATATATTAGTCCTCCCCCCTACTCCAAGCAAAATATCTTTCTTAAAAAAAATTGGTTGCTCAAAAAACATAAAGGACTTTAACACTCTTTCTCCTTCTTCAAAAAAGATAAATCAAATTCCACAGATCCAAATGACCACTAGCCTCCAGGCACTAGGGCTCATGACAAGTCAATCCATGAGCTGCACCAACTAAATTGACTGAGATCTCCTCCAACAGCTACTTCCAGTGTTGCGTGAGAAAAAAAAAAAGAACAATCGACAAATAGGATTTGATTCCAATCCTTTCCCTGTCTGATGTTGATTTTTTTTTCCAACTCATGTTACCTCGTTTTGCATCTGATACTCTCAATCCTTAAGCATTTGTGTGTAATGATCCAGCCAACGATATCGTATTGCACAAAATTCGGTCTTGACTTGATCACATCGATCAGTCTTTGTCAGCCAAGCTTGTATATAGGGGGACTAATCAAAAACAGGCACACAATAAATGGTCAATTGATGATTGGTCATCACTCATTATCTCATTGGGTCATTGGGTCATTGACCCGATCTTTCAAGAGCAGATAATGCATCGAATTGCTTTGATTACGTACATCACAATGAGGAGAAAAAAGATGAGGAGAAAAAGACTAGGCAGTGCATCAAATTGAGGGAAATGAAAAAAAAAGAAAAAAGGCCAGGGCAGTGCATCGAATTGAACAGAAATGGAGAAAAGAAAAGTAAAACGAATCAGTAAGTAGAATGGCACCCCTACAATTATCGGTATAAATTATAGATAAATTAAACCACACTCAACACCCAATAGAACGTCCAGAACATCTCAACACTAACCAACGCACACTCACAAACTCGCAGAGGACACGATACAAGAACACAAGAGCCGATCTGCTCAAAAACCCCGAAGGGGAGCAAATACGGTCAAGTCCAGGTACGTTCCAAGGAGAGCATGTCGGGCCAGACGGCGTGGAGTCGTCTGTCTGTTCGTCAAGGGTATGGGTATGAAAACAGGATGAAAAAGAATGCAAACAGGCTGAAAAAGAATGAAAACAGGATGAAAAAGAATGAAAACAGGTTGAAAAAGAATAGAAACAAGGCAAGAAAAAAAGTAAAAACAACGGGGTGCCTTCTGTAAGTAAAAAGAAGAGAGAATTATTCTATACCGAAGGAAAAGCACTGCCTCAAGCCACTAAAAAAATTAATAAAGCGAAACTATCAGTCCCAATGCCAGTCACATGTTGTGCCCATCGTGTTTCGCACCAGTCATATCTCGTCCAAGCGATAAACTCCCCGAGATGGCATACACCAGAGCCTACGAAAGCTCTGGGTATGCAGGTGAGTAGCGATCCATTCAAGGGTGGGCGATAACGAGGAATAGGCCATCGAACGACACCAAGAACAATGATCCTTTATAGTAGATTGGAGTAGAATGTGGGTTGAAAAGCATCGCCGAGATGGTGAGTTGGATTCATGGATCTTCGTCCATCATGGCAAACTCTTCCTCGATAATGTCAAGATCTTGGTCGATAATGATGGGATCGTCTTTGGAAATGGCACGACCTTTGCCTTTACGGTTTCGATGGGGAAATTTCTTCACTGGACGACCGAATTTATTTCGCTGGACAGGAGGTGCAGCTCCAATGTTGAAATTCGGTGATTTGGATGACGCAGAAGACGTGTTTGGAACTGGAGTGCTGAAAGGTGAACTGGTTGCCAATGAGTTGAGCTGACTGGGAGTCGACTGGTTGGACCGATTAGGAGTCGACTGATTGAACGAAGTAGGAGTCGACTGATTGAACTGACTGGGAGTCGACTGGTTGAACCGATTGGGAGTCGACTGATTGAACGAAGTAGGAGTCGACTGATTGAACTGACTGGGAGTCGACTGGTTGAACCGATTGGGAGTCGACTGATTGAACGAAGTAGGAGTCGACTGATTAAACGAAGCAGGATTGGACTGGTTGAACCGATTAGGAGTCGACTGATTAAACGAAGTAGGATTGGGATTGGACTGATTGAGCGAATTGGAATTAGAACCAGACTGATAAAACTGATTGGGATTGGAATGAGACCGATTGTATTGGGTAGGATCGGACTGATGAGCACCCGCCCCAAACGGTACCTCCAACGGAAACGAGCTGGGACCAGCAATAACAGGAGGGGGATAAGGAGGGGGAACAGCAGGGGCACAGTTCGCAGGAGGGGGAACAGCAGGGACACAGTTCACACCCGCACCCGAAGCAAAAGAGCCCGGCGCTCCAAAACAGCTGCGAGGATCAAGCCCACCAAAATGCAGCTCCAAAAATTCGGTCGCCGGATCCGTCCCCAAATTCATGCCCGAACCACTCGGAGTAGCCGTCCCATCAACCGCACCAAAACCAAAACCACTCAAAGGACCTGGCGTAGACGGTGGCATGCCGCTTCCCGCTCTCTCCAACACCACTGGACCAAATGGCTCGCCAAAAGGCTGCGATCTGACAAACTCTGTGGTACGCCAAGCAGCAAAACCGTTCGACGAGGCATCTGCACCCGATTCCAAAAAGGTGCAAGTAGGATCGTTGACCCCAGGTGGAAGACGAGCGTCAGAGGTACATCTCTCATTGACAGGGCTCACATCCATCATGCAATCCCGATCACTATTCGTGGGACTGCCTCGCGTCTGATTTTCAGAGACTCCAGCATGCACCGCGTTCCACGACGGATTGTTCACTGGTTAGGAGGTAAGGTACACAATACCGAGAAATGAGATACAGATCACCTACCACCATCAGATGCCACCATGTTAGAACCGGCTGGAGCATAAGCTTGTTGACCGAGCGACACTCTTGGGTCCCTTTGAGCGTTCTCCGTCGTCTTCTCACCGTCCCAGAATGGATTTGCAGGATCTTCTATCGGAAGACTGAAAACAGGTAGATTGGCACTAGAAGGACCAGACGTCGCGTGTGGAAGTGGTCCAGTGTAGACGACCCCTTGGGCAGCCGCAGCATTGTGTCCAGTAAACTGCATCTGTGAATAGAACAAACGTCAAGTCAACAAAAACGACTCGTTGTCAAGTGAACTCACATTGTTAAAGCTGAAATTTGCCGGAAGATTAAAGGCAGGTACATTCTTGGCAGCCTCATCAAGCATCGCCATTTCCTTATCTCGGTCAAGCATGAAGCCATTGCCTTCCCCTGGAGCTAGGTCTCTGGAGCGACTTGCATAAGGTCGAGGAATATGGTTTCGCGACGACTTCACATGACCAATTCGTAAAGAAGAAGATGCACCAGGCGTTGACAATGGACCTGAAGCAACAGAAAAACAATCGTTTTGAATAGGTGGTGGGGGAACTCCCTTGGATACTGAAGGTGAAGGTAGAACGTTTCCCACTAATTCCATAGATACATCCACGGACATTGGGGACCCACGCCCATCAGATTCTACAGATACATCCTTGAGTGTAGGAGACGAGAACCGAATTGATTCCATGGACGGGTCCTTCATGGACACGTCCTTGGGCGAAGGAGGCAAAGGCTGAGCATTCGTTGCTTCTACGATCACATTGTTGGACATTGACGTTGGAATCTGAGTATTTGCTACTTCTGAAATCGGGTTATTAGGCACTGAAGTTGAAGGCTGAACCCTCGCTGCTTCTACATCGACCTCATTGGTCGTTGAAGTTGAAGGTTGAGCCTCCACCACTTGTACATCGACCACATTAATCATTGAAGTTGAAGGCTGAACCACCACTGCCTGTACAGCCGCATCTTGATGTGTTGGCGTTGAAGACTGAGCCTCTACGATCACCTCCTCCGGCACTGAAGATGAAGCCTCAACCCTTGGTGCTTCCTTCGTTGGTTCTTGATTTACGTTCATTAATTTATCGAATTCTTCATCATACGCCCTCTGGAATACAACCATCCTTCCCATGTCACGTATGACTGGATAAGGGGTTGCGCGATGTCTGGGCGTTGGATGTGATTTCTTTCCTCCGGGGTTCGAATCCGGAATGTCGGCTTGCGAGGGTTCACACACTTCGGGAGAACCTAGTCTTAGCCTGGTGGCAGTGCCATTGAACTTATTCGAATCAAATAATGCCTTCCGACGTTGTTTCCTTAAAGCCTCCAGCCTATCATATTCAACCCTAGCTGAGGCCCTGGCCTGAGCCTTCAATAAGCACATCTGCCGACGAGACTCCGCCCTCCGATCGATGCTCTCCTGCCAAAACTTGTCGATATATGCACGCCACTCTTTCTGAGGAAATACATTAGATAGGACACAAAATTAAAGCATAATAACGAACCCCTTGCTTCGAATTCAGGAGCTCATCGATAGATGGATTCCGAGTTGTGTCCCACTCAGGAACCCCATGTCTGGAGGGAGGTGGTTTGACAAATGCGGGATGATTTTCCAAAAATTTGAAAGAAATCATATCGATCCAGTCTGGTTCTGCTGGAGGGGCCATGGAATTCAAATGCTGGTGAGCTTGAGATCGCGCGGGAAGTAATGATGCTGAAACTGATGGAATCACTGATGGCGATGGGACAGGTGATGTGACTGATGGCGATGGAACCGTCGGTGTGACCGGTGTCACAGAAAATTCAACCGACTGGACTACATTCTGACTACTGGAGGGAGGCTGACTCTGAGAAACGTTTTCATCGCGATTCTAGACGAGGGTCAATGGACACTTGGAAATCACGAAAAAAAAACGCGTACGACAATGGCTTTTGGAGGTGGCGTAGAACCGACACTGGTAGAGACGACGGGGTCATTGTGGAAGCTGGATTCGAGGGGGATAAAACTCTTGCCTCGATGATGCCAATAATTGACCTGACTGGAACCTGACTCGCTTTACACGGTCTGTCCCCACCTCAGCTGACCGCCTGCGCTTGCCAGCGCCATCCCTCTCCTCATAGTCATTCGTGCTCTCCTGATTTGTCTTCATAAACCATGACAACGGGGTAATAATAAAGTTTTTGGCTATTCCAAGAATTGATCTTGAGCGCGTATCTTGCTGAAGGCGCGTGTTTTCGCGTTGGTCATGTTGGGGGACTGAAGAGGAAGCCATCAAGGCCGTGGGTAAAGAAGTGTAAGAAGTTCGTTTTAATATAAGACACAACCTAATCAGTGGGAATATGATGACGCAATAATTAGTCACATCCTCTTTTTTCCCACCCATGGCAGTGCCCCAGTATTAGTTGTCACATGACCTGACATCCCCTGGGGGTCCTGATGACCTACAAGAGCAGGAATTGGAAATTGTGCAAGTTTTTTTTTTGTGGTGTCTGCCGACCATGGGATTTAGTCTGGTAATCACACAACCCTTAACAAGGCAAAAGGCAAAAATCAAATGAATCTTAACCCCCCCTACTACACGACATACAGACAGAACAAGATAAATCAAAGTGTGCCTTGCAGGCAACCCTTCCCCAGCTCGCACCATCGCACTGCCATTTAGTTTACCATCCGTCGCCTCCAACCTTGTTTCTTTTCTTCTTCTTTTTCAATATATACACAACCCCCTCATCCAACCCAATTCCTCAAGACATTCATTCCCATCATCCATCTCCCAAAAAGACAAAAATCAAGCAGTCCACCCCCAAAGGAAAAAAAAAAAAGTCTTGTGTTTGTGTTCGTGAACCTCGCACTTTTTTCATCTTCACATTTAGACATTGATTACCAAGTTAAAAAAGTTTGAAACTAGAATGAAATCGCCCGTACATGGTAACATATAGTTCTCTTCGATCGAGTATGACCAACACCAAGAGTCAAAAAGCCTTCTCAACAAGTTAAAAAAAAACCGGCAGTGGTATGTGTGGGTATATCGCGCATATTATTGAGAACGGCAAGAAGCGGGTGTATTTGGGAACCAACGGAGGCAAGACAATAAGCCTACACCAGCAGCTAACCAATTCCCCCCCCCTCCCACTCTGAAAGTCCAGATTCTAGGTTCGTAGTAGGCCAACGAAACAGTGCCTACAGCCATGAAGGGAGAATCAATTTCTTCTGGTCAAATCCAGGCGTAGATAGCGGGGCAAATTGAGATGTCCTCGTCTTAGTGCAGTGGTGTAGTGTCCTTTCCCCCACTCGATACATTCTATTTGTTCCGTCCATTTTGAGCTGCTAAACACGAAAGCTTTCAAAACACGATAGTATGCACGGAACCTTTTTTTTTTGTTTACAACAACCGGAGATGGAAGGTGCATAGCGGGCGATGGGACCAGGCAACACACAAAAACCATACAATCGCGATGGAGGAACGAAGCAAGATGTGAGAGGCGGGAGCAGCCGCGTGCCTTTGCGTATGTAGGGCAGCATTGACTGCCCATGAGGCAACAATCGAAGGGTTGTGGCCTTGGTCCGACTTGACTCATCATCTGTTACTCCTCTAATGATGGGTGTAAACAACTTCATCGTGAATGCTGGCAACAAGTGGACCGACAGCGTGATGGACAAGACCCTCTCTCGGATTGATCCCAGACCGTCTCCTTTTGTGTAGGTAGACCGTATATTGCCGGTGCTGTCTATGAGATGTCCAACTCGCTTAGGGAGACACATAGACAAAAACCTCACATCATAATCATCAACGCTGTCCGCGACCTCGTCAAAAGGCGTGGTTCAGAGCCCTGCCAAGAACCTGTCCAATTTCTCCTCCCCCCCCCCCCCCCCCATCGTAATATCATGAAAATGCTATACATTTGTTCTCTGCAATTACCGAGGTCAGACAGAAAACGAGATTGATACGTGGCAACTGACAAACCCTGGGGGGGAGGACCGTCTATCTGCCATCTCGCAGGCGTTGTTATTCAGGTACTTCTTGCTTAAGCAAAGGAAAACCTGGATCTCCTCATGCGTGTCGCGGAAGCCTTGTTGAAAAAAGAAGTAGGACTTGAGAAAAACATCTGATTGAGGATCACAACATCCCTATCCATGTCCCCCTTTGATGCAAGAGGCAGGGGACAGCGTCAAAGTCAGAGCAATCTTATAGTATACAGTCACAAACACGACGATACCAGTGGTCAGTGGGTTGCAGTCGAAGTGGAGAAGGTATGGGAACAAATTGTTATTAGTATTAATCATCATCCTCGGTTGAGTTTGGTGGATATATATATATATATATTCACTGGGCGGCCCCCCAAAAAGAAAAAAAGTTGCTTGGCGCGAAAATGGACCCCTCCCACACACTGGGTCTGGGGCCTGATGCGAGATCGGGTCGGGGTTAGCCGATGAGTTGTATTTCTATTTCTATTTGTGAGGTTTTTTGTGGTCTCCCTGGTTTTGTCACTGTCGTCATGATTATTATTGTTATGAGAGATGAAATATGAAACGCATGGTGCCGAGTGCACCAGTGCACCCCCCTCTTCTTTCTTATTTAATAGTAGAAATATGTCACATTGACCATCCATGTCTCTATCTAGAAGAAACATTTGCTCTCGTCGAGGTGGAATGATATACTAAAACTGAATGTAATAGCCCAATGCATATGTGGTCTGACACCCTTGTATTCTTCATTTGATTGTAGTTTATCATTCTTTTCGACTTTGACATTAGCTTCTCTAAGCAGTGAAACTTGCATGCAAGTTACAGTGTCTGAATTCCTCTTCCTCAAGCCCCACCTTGCTTTTGTGGGGGGAGGATGATAGCATCTGATTTCCAAACTCTACCAAGGCAATGTAATCAGCAGGAATTACAGCGAAAATGCACAGGTGAGTTCTCAAGATAGTAAAAGAGGTGTTGGACCAAGTGTCATGATTCACCGAGGAGGGAAAAGGAAAGTCATGTTAGAGAGATAGAAAAAGGTAGTTGAGTTAATACAAGTACGCTACCAAAAGAGAAGATAGAATAACCAACCAAAGTAAGTCTAACAATTGTTGAGTGGGTCGAAAATGAAAGGAATGAGTCTCAGGAGTCACCTATCAAGGTAGACAACTGAGGAGAGGAATATACACTAGTAAGTTTATAAGTGAATTTCATCTATCTGCATTACTATGCAAGAGAAAGAAAACTAGAGTGTGCTAAGAAAATGATGTGAGACATTAAAATAATTCAGAATGGAAACAACACCAAGGACTAGTGTTACAGTTCCACTTGACAGAAATAACCACTCATGTTTTGTATCATGATCTTCTGTTGCTGTGTGGGCCATGGATTTTGGATTACAGAGTCATCAGAGAGAGTAATACAAATAGTCCAAGCTAAGAAGAAATATATAAGAAGAGAAAATATATGTCATAAATCATAATACAAGGACTATTCTTTTCCTTTTTATTTTTTAGATTGACTTACATAAGCAGGAGGTCACATGAGCACATAAGCACCACAGGAAAGTAGTGCACAGACTAGGTAAATATACTGAAATTTAGCAGAGTATCATAGAGGAGAGTAGGAAGAGAAGAGAAGGAATAGAAATGTACTGAAAAGAGATCAATACAAGTACTCTACCAAAATTAATAGAATGATTTGGTAACTCCAGTAGTTTGATAACAGAGGAAACAATCTTGGCTTCAACTTATGTATTATACCTCAATCTTCTATCACTGGGTTGGTTATAGATTTCAGAGTACAGAGTCATCAAGATTGAGAAGTGAATTCCAAGTCGAAAAGAGATATATAGGAGTAAAGGAAATATCCAAGTAACATTAATTTTACAAACTAGAAACTAACAATATAACTACCTAGTATATATACTAAGTCCAAGAAAAGGAGATTACATAGAGTCTAGTTTATAGTGTAATTTTACAGGAGAAATGGCTACTAGGAGTACATCTATAAAGAAGAAATTATTAATCAATAATAATAAAAGAAATTAAAAAGATAATAAGAAATAGAAATTAAATAATAATTCTAATGTTCTTATGTGTATATGACAGTATCCCTCCTTTAAGACTAAGCTCTGAAGCTTTAGTGTACAAGCAATACATTTGTTACTTATCTGAATAAAATACTTTACCAAAAAAATTTTCTTGAACTTCAACTACTCTTATGTTTTTATCTAACTTTACTACCAACTCTCCTGTCATTTCTGACTCTAATAAAAACTTCAAAAGAAATTATGAGCTGGAAAAATGTTAGAAAGAAAAACAAGACTACTAGATTAAACAGAAACATTAGGAAAGGAAAGTCCAGAAAGAGGTCTAAGAGACCAAGTAATATTGGTTGGAAGAGAAGAAAAGGCTTCAGAAAGAAAAAGAAAAAATTCAGAGAAAGAAGAAAAACAGACTCTAACAACAGAAGATATTTCACAGATTAGAGGTAATGTTAGTCTGTACTTTACTTCAACTGGCTAAGTATACAGATATGCTCTCCAATTCCCTTTGAGGAGATAGAGATAGTAAATCTTTTAATGCTTTCAAAAAAGAATTATTCCAGATACTTGTCTTTAGAGATTGTTCTGGCTTGGAAATGCCATCTGGCCAAGAAAAAATTATCCAGAGTTCAAATAAGATCTTTCACAATATTTCAAGACTAAAGAATAGTATATTCTTCAAAATCTACTCCAAGTCCAATTTTTTCTTCCAGAGTTCTTTTTTCTGACTTTAACAGAAATACAAAGGCTTGCATTCCATGTGCTTCTCAAAAAGTTGCATACATATTCTGGGATACAAAAGAGAAAGCATGGTTGGATTTGGAGCAGACAAAAAAAAAGGCTCAAAACAAAAAGTCAAAGCAAGAAATAGAGAAAGAGAATAGAAAGTAGGTCCAGAACTATTGTTGGAGGAAGTTAGAGTTACTAGAAAGGTTAGTTATTGCATAGAAAAGACTGGCTAACATTAGAGGGATCAAGGAAAGTATTGGAAGTAAGTATTTGGTATCAAAGATAGAAATCATAGACAATACAAAAGAAAAAGAAAAGAAAGTAATAGAATCCAGATGTGAGAAAGAGAAAGAAGGAGGAAATAATGTAATAGTAAGAGTAGAAAAGGATAAGAGATAAGCTTTCTAAAGTCTAACTCCCTCCAGATTTTTTGTTTTTTTTTATTTTAATTAAATTCTGCTGTGTTTCCATCTCTATGAGAGTTGAGTTAGATTGAGTTTAGAGGTCCAGGCTTATAAGGATAATTAGCATAGAAATCCTTGTATATACATCAACTCTATTGTAGGTAATTACTCAGAGTCATTTTCTATATCTTCATAACCCATCTAAATGACTTTATATAACAACTTGTATGCTCTCCAACAATCTATCTTGGAATCAATGATCTGAGATATTTTGTATCCTGGTTCTCTGTCAATAATAACCAGAGCTAGTAGAGGTTCAGAACAATTGATAAAATTGTTTAGAGTAGACAGTTTTAGTATGGAGACATAGAAGACTGGATAAATGGCATGTATAGAGTCTAAAAAATAGAAGGCAAAAGACTTTTTTTTAATTTTTATTTAATTTAAAATTAACAATTTATTACACAGGGTAAGAAGACAAACCACAGTAGTACTAGACTACTTAAATAGAGAGGGAGAGAGAAGTGGAGAGACTATGTAACTAATTAGAAATAAACAAAAATGAAACTTGTAGTCTATTTAAATGTCTCTAAAGCTGAATGCACTGGGGTTTCTTTTGAGGAAGTTGATGGTGCTTGAAAGTGAGTGATCATATGCTATAACACCACTACTGTATAGGTTGTACTGGGTAAGTATGTAGGCTCTAGTTTTGACATTGCCGTTCTTGCAAGGGCACTGAGGGTTTTTGTCTGGGAAGAAGCATTGGTAGTATTCCCCAATGGGAGCATGGTTGGTGATAAGTCTGGAGAGGCAAGTACATATTGTATTGTTACTGCTAACATGTCAGAGCTATGTACTCCCTTTGGAGTATGATGGAGCAAGGATGCAATTGTTGTCATTATAGAGGTCAAGGAAGTGATTGCCTTTGCTGTTAGAGGCTTGGAAAAATTATTGCCATTTTTTTCATATTGAGTTGCATTTATCCTTTTTGCTAAAGACCCATAAGTTCTTACTGGGGAGTATGGATTGCTTAGGTATGCTTTTGGACTTTTGGTCGACTATCAAATGAGAGGTACACTTAATCTTCTTAGGGGAGTCCTAGAATTTGATTTAGTTATGTGGTGAGGTTTTGAAGAATTTCCTAAGGGAGGTAGATAGTACTTTGTAATTGGATGTGGTATAAAGATGGGTTCATGGCTCATCTAGCAGAGTTGAGGGAATCAGTAAATATGGCAATGTGGTTGATGTTTGGGGTTTCTAGGGCTTTATGGTATTCACAATGCACCTAGGGTTGTTCAAACTTACAGTCATGTACTTTGGGCTCACAAACTCACCCACAACATTCCAAGCAATAATGAATGACCTATTCAGAGACCTAATAAACAAGAGGGATGCTTTATTAATGATATATTGATTACCATAGAGACTGAGAAGGGGCATGATGAGATAGTGGAGAAAGTTCTAAAAAGACTAGAGGAAAATGACCTCTACATCAAACCAGAAAAGTGCATGTGGAAGGTGCAAGAAGTGGGGTTCCTAGGAGTAATAATAGGACCAGAAGGAGTAGAAATGAAGAAGGAGAAAGTAGAAGGAGTAACTAAATAGCTAACGCTCAAGTGTATTAAAGATGTACAAAAGTTCTTAGGATTGGCTAATTACTACCACCAATTTGTAAAAGACTTTGCCAAGATTGCAAGGCCCTTACACTAGTTAGTAAGAAAGGAGGAGAAATGGAAGTGGGAGGAGGAATAGGAGGAAGCATTCACAAGATTGAAAGAGATCTTCATAATAGAGCCAGTGCTAACAGCACCAGATTTGGATAAGGAAATGAGAGTAGAGGCAGACACATCAGATTATGCAACAGGAGAGGTATTGTCAGTTAGGTATGGAGATGAGAAGTGGAGGCTGGTGGTCTTTATATTCAAGTTGTTGAATGATATGGAGAAAAACTATGAGATCTATGACAAGGAGATGTTGGCAGTAATAAGGTACTTAGAAGCATAGAGGCATTTCCTGGAAGAAGCCAGAATTAAGTTCAAAATCTGGACTGACGACAAAAACCTGGAGTATTTCATGACAAATCAAAAGTTAAATAGAAGACAAGCTAGATGGACACTATACTTATCAAGATTCGACTTCATCTTGAAACATATACCAGAAAACAAAATGGGAAAAACAGATGGCTTAAGCAGAAGACTGGACTGGGAAAGGGATGTAGGAAAGAAGAATAAAGACAAGAGGTTGGTAAAAGAAGAGTGGCTGAAAAGAGTACAAGTAGAGGAGGTCATCATCGAGAGAGTAGACATATTGAGGAAGATAAAGGAGTCAAGGACAAAGGATAATAAGGTAATAAAAGCAGTGGAAGAAATAAAGTGGGCCAAAGTGAAGGTATTAAGAAACAAGGAGTGGAGAGAGAAGGACAGACTATTGCTAAAAGAAGGGAAGGTGTATGTACCAAAGGATGAAGAATTGAGGGCAGAAATAATTCAACTACACTATGATATACCAGTGGGGGGACACAGGGGGTAGTGGAAGATGGTAGAACTGGTCACAAGGAATTTTTGGTGGCCAGGAGTAATGGAGGAGGTAAAGAGATATGTAGAGAAATACAACTCCTGTCAAAGGAACAAGAATCAAATGGATGCACCAGCTGGAAAGCTTATGCCAAACGAAGTACCAGCAAAATCTTGGGCACACATCATGGTGGACTTCATCATCAAACTACTGCTAGCACAGGGATATGATTTAATACTAGTAGTGTATGATAGATTAACAAAAATGGCATACTTCATACCAACAATAGAAAAGACATCAACAGAAGGACTGGCAAGACTGTTCAGGGATCACATATGGAAATTGCATGGATTGCCTGAAAGTATCATCTCAGACCAAGAAGTATAGTTTGCAGTAGGACTAATGTAAGAGCTAAACAAAATACTGGGGATTGAGATGAAGCTGTTAACAACCTTTCACCCACAGACAGATAGGCAAATGGAAAGAACAAAAACAGTACTTAAGGATGTTCATCAACCACAGACAAAAACAGTGGCCAGAATAGCTGGGAACTACAGAATTCGCCTATAACAACAAGGTGAATACCTCAACTAAAGTATTGCCATTCAAAGCAAACAACGATAGTGTCATGAACCGCCAAATTCCCCTAAGTCAATATTTATATTTCTTTTCTTTTTCTTTTCTTTTAATTAGGTAATAACATCGGATCAGTAAATAAGGACAAATAGTCAAA
>Ga0153967_100446_pt1 | contig 15811 bp, 14 predicted proteins | sample TSFL051MetaG_FD_104688 | JGI IMG/M metagenome (GOLD analysis project Ga0153967, IMG submission 104688) | Attine ant fungus gardens microbial communities from Florida, USA - TSFL051 MetaG | ecosystem: Host-associated > Fungi > Mycelium > Unclassified | place: USA: Florida, Paynes | collected...
CCAGATTTGACTGCTTTTAGGCATTTACTGATTTCCTTTAATCAGTTATCACTATTTTGACAAGTTTCAAACGGGTTTCTTGACATGGTCTCGAACAATTAAGGGATATAAACCTGTAACAGATGATTCCACTTCTTTCAAGTGGGATACTCGATCACAGCCTGCTCTCGACGAACTTGAATCTTCCCTATTCCATCCTGACGTTTTCAAGAAGATCGTCTTGTTATGGAGCCAGGAAACTGGAAGGAGTTCTAACAGTTTTGAAGTCCGAGACGAAAATGTTTCTTTGATTAAGACCTCCGGTTAGTGAGGACTAGATTCCTTGATTGAGGTGATTTTTGACAAACTTGTAATCGCAGTGACTATGCTAGCTCAATACGATCTTGATGGAATATTCGACATAATTGAGCCTCTTCTCCTGGATACAGACAAATATAAACAACGGGCAGGTGCAGAGGTCTGGGCCGGGCTCGTTCGCGGTAGGTTGGGTCGTTGGTTGCTCAAGATCGGTTGATGTATTTCCCAAAGGTTCCAAACATTGGCCGCCAAATCGGACGGCGAAATTGTGGCAACGGACGGAGAAAATAATTCACAATATCCTGAATAGCATCAAGCCGGAAACGATGACATTCTGGGAAAGTCTATTCTTGGTGCGTCATCAACCAACTCTTCGCTTCAGGAAAAGCTCAGTCTCGAGCGTAGTGGCTTCTGGATAGCCGGGACCCTCGCCGCCATCAACCTCTGACGAATTGGATACTATCACTTCCTCTTGAGCTTCATGGAGAATCTGCATTCCAGAGTACGTATCCCTCGATGTAGCTCCCTTCAATGACTTAGGGGCCCTACTTATCTAGTCAGAAAATCTCTCTCCCTTCTCGACATTCTTGCTGCCGGCACGGGTGTCTTCTTTAACCCCCTTGCTGACAAATATGTCCAAATGATTTTGAGTAATGCCAACACGGGTTACGCAGAGGTAGGCTCACAAACTTCGACTAGCAGCGCCTCTAGCTAATTCGGCCTCGAAGATTCGAAATTCATTTTGCCACATGCTTCGAACTATCACACAGAATCAGTGGCAGCCTTGGCACTCTTCAGTCCACACTTTCCTTGATGCCTGTAAGCCAGGTAGTGATCCACTCTCAATTCGGTAAAATCCATTTAGAACAGTCCTTTTTTCGAGCTCATATTTCTGACAGTAAAACACGGTATATGGCACATATCGAGAAGATACTGGAACAAATGCCGAAATGGAGGGAACAACGCCTTCCACCTCCTCGGGTCAGTCAGTCGGAGGTGAATGATTTTCGTGATTCTTGTCGCGCCAAAAATTGATCGTAAATTATAAATTGAGTATGACAAAGTTGGCTTGACATGTAGGTTTCTCGAGAGTTTGTGCTGGCTAATGCCTTTTGAATCTGACTTGAGCTAGTGTTGGAGTGGCTGTGGGTTTCGGCTCATGGTTCTCAGGTATCGATGATTTTCCCATACGCCGTTCCGATGCTGTACGTGCTTTCAACTGTCAATTGAACAGCGTATCTAAACTTTTGTAGTCCAGAGATTCTACGCATGTCGGAGTTAAATGACAGCTCGGATCTGCACACATACAGCAATGCTGTCCTACACATCCTTTCCGTCGTGTCACCCCCGATAGAGTATGTGGCGGCAATTTTGTCGCACTTCGTCACGGCCATTAGGTCGACGACGGTGCGAGTTCATTGTTGTTTGAGGCCCGGCGCGAGCTAATCACATTCTTAATAGTCCTGGCGTACCAGGCTCCAGGCTCTACCGACTTTGGTTGTTTTCTTCTACAAAAACCTTTTGTACATATCTCAAGACGGAGTCTCCAACGTGATGGAGGTACTATTGGAGTGTCTTGCTGATGAGAATGTCGAAGTGAGAGAGATGGCTTCGACGACATTAGCAGGTGTTGTTCGCTGCTCACAGCGGCAAAGTATCGTTCCGTTAAAGGTGTGGTTTTTTGAAACCTATAGGTATGATGATCACATTTGAAACGTACCCACAGAATCGTTTTGTTTCTTTGGCTAAGAGATCTACGCTTCCGCCAAGGCGTGACCCTGGTTATGCAGATGCACTGCGCACCCTGCATTCCGCGATCTTGGGTATATGTGCGTTGATAGAGAGTGTACCTTACTCAGTGGAACCTTGGATGCCGTCGCTGACCGAAGGTGGGAGAGCCTTATTGATTTATTAATTCTTTGAATAACACAGTGCCGAACTCCTAGTTCTGGCGGCTCACGCAACGGATCCACCACCGATATCAACAACAATCAGGAAATGCGCGTCCGAGTTCAAAAAGGCATGTTCACTGTGATTTGATCGCCCTTCTATTATCTGACATTTTCGTAGACGCACCAGGTATGCTCATAATTCTCAAAGTATTAGCCAGAGTCACTAATCAAGTCATGATCAGGATACTTGGCATAAGGACCAGCTTCTGTTTAACGAAGATCATTTGCAGAACCTCTCGACGATGCTCGTTGGCACTTCTTACTGTAAGCTCCGCCTGTTCTCGCATATTGCTCTCCTAATGCCGACACACCAGATGCTTGATTATTTGATAACTAGATGTATTGTTGTCTCATCTACCATCAGTTAATATATTAACTTCTTCCATCACCGTGTACCATGTTGTATGGTAGTTTACGGTTTGAGGGTAAGAAGGCCACCAAGGAAGGCGTAGATACAAAGCGTTAGTTTATCGATTTCCAGTATCTTCCTCGATTTTTGTTTGAAGCCGATCAAGGTCCTTAGATATGAAATCAGGAAACATCAAGCCATATTTTGCCGGTAGGAAACATATTCATGCCATAGAGAAGTCGGAAGATAGTTGGAAATGATTCATAAAACATCAGGAAGGAGTGTTACAGATTCTGATCATGGTAACAAAGGTGTGATATCAATGTAGTTGCGGCGATAAGGATGATGCTCTTGGGACTCTATCAGTTCGAAAGTCACTTTGATGATGATTCTGATTCCTGGGTTGACCAGGCTCGGAGCCTCTACATTATCGGGAAGACACATTGTAGAACATATCGGGACTGACGTGATGATAAATTTCGGCTCCACTTAGATATTAATATGCACTTTGAGCCTAATCAAATAGTTGCCTTATAGGAGGATAAGATAACGAACGCTCGCTCTGTTCACACACATGAACGATGACATGCATGTGCAGACATGCGTATAGAGAGTGCTTAGCTGATGGTAGAGTCGATGTGTAGTATCCTCCCAGTTATGGAGAAGCAAATCAGTTATTGTTCATAATATAGTTATGAGTCGCCCAAATATTTACAAAGAAGAGTGATGTAATAATAGTGTACACTGATGAGGGTTCTTCACACGAGCGAAGCGAGGTCGGCTGAGCAATGACGTCAAGTGCCACCACATGAAGAACCATAACATTTGTTGCCGGAGGAGCAGCTGCGAGCCAAAACAAATATATAGCAATAGGCGAGCAGATACATGAGCAAGGGTCATCATACATAGAGATAGAGGAATCGGGATGGTCGGAGTGATGTGATCAGCGCCTTGAGAGAAAAAGTTCTTTGTCGGAGATCTCAGTGGCATTTGATCGGAAAAAGAGCTTTGTGTTGTCAGACATTAATACGGTTCTATCAGCTGCGAGTAGACATCCATTGGTCGATCAGAGGGTGCCAAAGGAACGCAGACAGATAATCATCGAGAGAAATACCACTGATCAATAGGAAGATGGAGGCTGAGCAAAAATCAAACAAGTTGACGACAGCGATGATCTCTGGATGGCACGTGTTGAGCACGTGCCAACGCGATCGCTGCTGGTTGTACTGTGAGGGAGAATATCTGTTGTGTGCCCGAGTGTGTGCGCGCAAGATCTAGTCATGGAGGAGGGCGGCGGCGCAATGACCAAAAAATGGTGGCGAGAGGGGCTGCGGGTGGTGCGCAGAGTTGGGATCAGGGCTGTCGAAGCTAGTCCCATTTTGGAAACATAGGTTCCGCACGGGTAATTGGACTGAGGACAAGAGTGGAGGGTACACTCCGACTGGACATCTGGGTAGATAGAGTGAGGAGCTGGAGATAGACAGAGCTGGAGGGTGGAACTAGGACACTGGAGATGGAGGGACAGCGCGCAGTGATTAATGACTGGGAACAGCCGAACACGTTGTGCGTGCGATCAAAAGGTTGAGGGTGAAAGGCTGGCAGCCTTGCTCTCTTCCTCCAACATTCACCTCCTCGTCACATCCCAACTTATCCTTGCCCTCACGATCAACACGCTTTTTTATATCTATCTGCCTCTATCTATCTCGCATATTAGTTCCCCATCATCCTCCTAATTTACGGTTAGTACGTGCTCTTCATATCCTCTCTGCTCTCTCCCTCAAGCTCCCATTCTGACCTCCAGTCCAATGCACAAAACAGTCACGACGACCCTTCCCTACATCTTCTCTCAAGACTCTCTCCCAGTGTCCCTTCCTGCTAGTGACTTCCATCTCTTGGCTTCTTACGACGACGACCACGGTTGTTGTCCTGTCACAAAGGTACCCTTTTTCCTTCCAATCCATGTGTCCGCCTCATTTATCGCAAGCTCCATTGACTCTGTAGGACTGGCATTTGTCGACAGTACGTTACGACCAAGGCGACAACTACATTCTAACTCATCTCAATCAAAAGTCAAAGCTCGTCGATATGCCTACCCGAACCGATTCTATCGAGGCCGAGCTTCCTCGAGGACCTGGACAGCATTGGAGATTTAATGGTCACCTCGTTGATGCTGACCCAACAGCTGATTCGTGGGGTTTAGCTGATGACCTTGTTCGGCTTCAGATCGGTGATGCTAATAGAGATGGCGATGAGTCGCATGGTACCATGCACACCCCGCCCAAGGCCAAGCTCTCATCCTCTGTATCTCAGTTGACTCAAAACAGTCCTCTTGACTCATCCTCCAACACTAGCCTCGGGTCGTCACCTCAAACCCCGGATCACCAACTTAATATTGCCCATTCTCGTGGTCCGTCTACCGATTCAACGACCTCTGGTTCTCATGACTCCTCCCCTGGGGCTCAAAATGCCTTGTTGAGTCATTCTCTAGATAATTCTTTGACTGAAGGGAAAGAGCGTCCACACTCATTCAGTGGTGGTCTCTCTACTGCTGATCTTCGCCGTCTACACCAAATCAATGGCAGCTGTGATGACCTTGATCCCCAGCAGTGGAGCACTAATCAACATCGAGATAGTGGTGCTCTTCCGAACGAACAGTTACAATATCCCACCCTGACCCAGATCTACCGCCCGCAGCCCTTGTCACACCCTCAATCGTTTGATTACAGGAACACTATGCAGTCGGCTGCCTCCGACCGTGATGAGCCTCAAATAGACTACAGCCTATCCCAACGTTATTCTAGCGTCCCGCAAGGCCTATCTATGACTACTGCTCCCCTTCCACAGCCATTCGCTGGCCGATCCAACAATGCCGCTCCCAATGTTAGCTACCGCCAACTTCTTCGCACTTTCCCCCAACAGTCCGTAGTTCCGAGCCCACCACATTTCTCTGTTGGGCATCATACTTCCCACCTCTCATTGGGCAGTGCCCAACCAATGTACGAAATGATGACACCAAATGTCCCTCTTGACAATCACCCAGCTGTCACTCGTGTTCAACAACAACACAATATATTTCGGCCTGGTCACCATCACTCTGCATCCGACCCCTCCGCTATGCGTGATGCGGCGACCCTTGCCCTTTTCAACGGTAATATACCATCTCTTGCGCCCGGGATATACCCGCCTGCCTTGCACCCTTCGATAACTGCATTCCCTAACCAATACTATGGAGTTGATGTCGCTTCACAGCTCACTTCCAGATATCCCACCCAGTTTTCAGGTACTTATGCCGCACCATCTCAAACGCCCAATGTTGAGGACACTGCAAATACACCCACCGGCATCAGCAGTGGTCAATCGGGCCCTAGTGCCAACAATAGGAAGCTTGGACTCTATAAGACTGAACTCTGCCGAAGCTGGGAGGAAAAAGGCACTTGTCGATATGGGTCTAAATGTCAATTTGCTCACGGAGAGGAGGAGCTTCGCAAAGTTGCTCGACACCCAAAAGTGCGTTCCTCATTTAACCTGAGTCTAAACTTACGTACTCAACTGTTACATTGACCAGTATAAGACGGAGATCTGTAGAGTGAGTGCTTCGGACTAGGTTCTATTGATGATTTATCGATGTATCTTCCAGACTTTCTGGGTATCTGGTTCCTGCCCCTATGGCAAAAGATGTTGCTTCATTCACACGGAACTGCCAGCCAACGGCCAAAGCCCCGCGACTCCAGGCTCTGAGAACCCCCCTGAGGCTCGGCCCCGATCCATGAGCACTAACAGCGACCCAAATGACTCAACTGTCTCGCTCTTCGCCCGTATCTCCGCTAAACGTACGGAATCTAACACCAGTAGCCTAGCTACACCTGTCGAACTGAGCAATAAGAATGTTTTTCACTATCCTCGTCCGGAAGCTGGCAAGCTACGGGTGAACACCTCCGTACCTGTCACAAAACAAAACAAGTCGGCCTTCCCTTCTTTTGCGAGTAACAATACTCTCCCTCCCGCTGGTGACCAGACCCCATCTCTTACAGAGCCTGCACCTGTCACTGCGGGTCCAGATTTAGGAAGGCAGCACAATGCCAGGCTAGAAATTGTTGGTTTCAATCATGTGAGCACCTCAGCCTTCACACCTGGTGTATACAACCATCTGATATGCTTTTCAGCAGGCCACTCTCAAAAAGACCACGGCGAGCTCCAGTATCCGCCATTCCTTCAATGGAACAGAGGTCGTAAATATCACTTCTCTTCCCACTGGCCCAAGTCACACTTATACTATCTCCACCGGTGACGCTACTCCGACGTCACATGTCGCCAGTACCACTGCCGCTTCAGTTGGATCGCGCGTAAATGGCCACGTTCGTGCAGGCAGTGCTGGAAATTGGGCAACTTTCTCTCGAAGCCAGCTATCAAATTCGGCATACCCAGGTTCTTCAAGCCCTGCCACTGACAAGATGGTGGGTTTGCCATGGAATGATATCACTATCGGTGCTTCTAATCGGCTGCATGACAAGGCTTGGGCGTAAGGCTGTGTTCTGCGGATTGTGTGATTGACTGCGGCTGATGTTGTTTCAACCAACCAAATTGTGCAAGCTTGCTTCATCATGCCGCTGGGTCGGACATATACAATCTTCGCATCCATTTCAATCCCTCCTTGTCGTGGAATGGATATTCTGTGCTTCGCTCTTTCGTTCTTCCCCGATACCTACCTTGTGTACTCATAGGTGCTCAGTCTTCTCTCTAAAAGACTCCTTTACCCCTCTCAATGGACGAACTATCTCTTTTTGTATGTCTTATGCCTTTCTCTTATTGTTCCTTTGCCTGCTTCTTGTCATTGTCATCCTGATCTCAAGCAACCGCACAATCGCATTATTTGTCGTCAACAGTAATGGCCACGGTTTTTATTTTCTTATCACACTTGTTCATATATAAGCGCCAATATATATCTAGGTGGAAGTGGAGCACTACATATTATATATGTGCATTTCTGGTGAAAAATGAGAACTCATAGAATGAAAATTGTGTGGTTTTCACCTTGAATGTTTTCCAAGACAACTAAAAGGAGATAGCCTATAATACACCCAATTTCCTCAGTTCCTGACGGAAGCATGCCAAACGACATCTCGCGTAGGCGATATAATCAAACTCTGGTGTCTGAATGTTATTTTCCAGGTCGTCCCGGGCTTGCACGATCCCCCAGACAAGCCAAAATCCATGAGATGCAGGACTCCAGATTTGGACTTGCCTATCAAGCTTGACCATAGTTGATTCAAGGTCGACAATTGGATCTGCGAGATATTGAAATTCTTGGAAGCAAGTATGACGCAGGTAAGAAAGGTAGAAATCGTATCGTTGCTCTAGGGTGGGATAACGCGAGATGTCAAGTAGATGGGGCGTTTCGGAGTGATAGTTGGTAGTCCATTCATGGAAATGGTTTGCGATGTCGTACGAGGCAGGATTTGGAGCTGAGTATTCAAAGTCAACTACGATGATCTTGATAGTTGACATCAAAAGACGAAAGAATAAGACATCCTTCATTCGAAATCGCAGTGAAAAACAGATAGACGTACTTGGCGATGATCTTTTGCACCGTTCTTTGGACACTTCAACCTCAGTAGATTACCATATTGGGTATCATTGTGCGCGAAAACTCGCCTACTGCCAGCAAGGACATCATCTACTTTTGCTAGCCAAAGCAGGTATATATCCCAATCTCGTTCAAAGGCATCAAGATCAAGCTCTTGTCTAACATCCTCAGGCAGCGAGGAACAGCGAAGAACTTGGCGGGCCGGCACAAGCCACGATTGGACAGACTTCTCGACTCCGATCTTCCACCCCGCCCCTTCCACTACTTCGATGTCAACAGAGTGGAACTCGGCCATACGTGCACCAACCCATCGGCTGATTTCTGGGTCACGAATATCTTGAGCAGTCAAAGTGGTCGACTCAAAAAATTCTTCTACCCGTCCATTTTCAAAAGTGCCATGAATACGAGGACCGATGTGATATTTGGAAGAGAGTATATGGAGTACATGTAACTCTCGAGGACGGGAAATGAGTGTACCAGAGGAAGGCCCATATACTCGCAAAACCACAGTACTTCGATTCTTGTATCCTGAGAAAAACGAGACAAAGAAGACGGCATTGGTCAATGCACCAGAGACTTTCTGTATGACTAGATCTCGAGCAGAGTGTCGGATATCCAGTAGTCGAAATATTTCGGAAACACCTGAAGTGAAATCAGGTAGCTTGTACTTCCTGAAGGGAAATTTATCAGAACCAAAGAAAATGCCAGAAGGGCCGAAAATCACCATCTGACCAAAAAGGCGGTGACTAGTAGGAAGACTCACTTGGCTTTCAATGTTACTTTGGCATGGCGCAGCCCTTCGACTCGGATAGAATCAGTCACAACGTCTGCAAGACGGAGTGAAGTCGGAGAAGAAACGCCTGCAGTCACAGCTGCAAAATTCTGAATGGAGCTGCTTGAAAGCTGATGTGTAAGGGAGACTGGAGGCGGTGAGGAAATCGGTGCAGCAACAGATGAAAGGATAGGGGTCATAGTGGTCGGAAGCAGATCATGCGGACACGCACAGCTCTACCATAACCCTACAAGACACCTGTCAACTACACTTAATTACATGTTCAAATTTGTTTTCTCTTCAGTACCACACCACTATACAGAGCTGTCTTCTTTAAGTGGTTGGCTAGAGAACCAAAGCAAAAAGCTTAACAGATATCTTATCTTGCTACGTGTTCTCCCTCTTCTCGAAGCCAGGAAACTGGTCTTGTGCATCTCTTTCGGGGATGAGCATGTGATTGGTTTAGGTCTGTGACAGAATCAGAATCTTCTTCCGGTAGTGTTTCTCTTCTCGATCAACAATTATCATGACCTGTTGGTGGCACTGTGTATAGAATTCTTCCGAAGAATGGTGACTCATACACGGAAAAGGCGTCTTGACTTGATAATCCAGTTCGCGTCCTAGATACTTGGAAGCGAACTAATCAATTTTGAATACTTTTGATGAGTATAGAACTTGTACTGTCGAGGCACTCATCATTGTGATTCGTCCGAAATGAGCTACTCGATTTCTTGGGATTCCAGAAATGTCCCTGGACGCGCTATCTGCGTTTGCGAGTCTTTGTCTGTCTACTGAATCAGTTGACCCGGAATCCGGAGCCTAGGAAATCAAGGAAAGAGATCCTTGGGGCCATCGAACTGGACTATTTCTTGCCAAATGGCACGTTTCTCGTCTTCTCTTCGTCACGAATAGCTGACAGGCATCTATTCGTTTTTAAGGATAGTCAAATGACCCAGCTAAGAAAAGGGAGCGATTAGAAATATCGGGAATCCATTTTCTTTTTTCATGAAGCACGGCAGACACATACGAGACATGCGTGGGCCTAAAGGCGGCGATATGAATTTACAAGATGTTTATGGAGGCTGCAACCGGTTCTTCTCTAGATTAGCTGAGATATGGTGCACCGACACACTTGGGCTCGTGAATCATTCAACGATGATTTAAAGCCCGAGATAGCAGCCTTCAAGTTGAAATCCTTAGTAAAGTCGACTCAAAGATCACGATGCATTTTGTGACCCAAGGTTTTCGCTGATGCTCAACCCCTTCTCTGACTCTGACACGGTTGTCGGAGTACCCAACTATTTATTCCTTGAACTAAACGGGGATCAAGTCTATCGCAATCTGGGCTTATATTTTACGAGCTGAACCCTTTTACAGCGCAAAATCCGATGTAGCTGAGAAGTTATAGGAATTGCATTCACGAGAAGCATTCCATTCTTACATTCTGATTTCATATCCCAACACGCCTCACGTTCTGGCTCATACGACTCTGCAGGGAATGGAGCAATACATTTGGAATCATCCGAAATGGTCGTCGTCCGATGTCAAATGCCAGAGGATCTCCACCTACGATACGAGATATGCTAGAACCAGCATTCTACCAGTTCCATTTTGACGGTCTCAACGAAGGCTAGCATTTTTCTATTTCAGACAGAGCGGTCGATGTCTATTTTAAGGGCTACCACCTACCATTGATGTGGTGTAGCTCCGCAATTAATTGACCTTCCTTTCGTCTCAACCTTCATGAGTTGCCTACACCAAACTTCTCTGTCAGGAATACGGGAGCAATCAATTTTCTTTTGGTTTAGCCTAATGGGAATAGCAAGATCGAGGCTCAGAAGCCACAATCAGGGCGTGATGTCCTGCAGGTCGTATGGCAATCTTGAGTCGGGTAGAACGGAAAAAGAATTGAGCTGCAAGGTTGAGATGTTGAATTATCAATAAGCACGACCCTGCCCGAGTCCTGTGGACCACACACCAAAGTGGACTTTTTAAATGGCTAGATACTTCTTCCACTCCTGAGAACCATAATCACCCCAAGAGCAAACTTCTGAGATACTTTTCTGACCCGAGCTGGGGTGGGTAGTCACGCTTAATAGGCCATGGATCCTTCTCCATCTGATGCTGGTGTAAATGAATATCCTGGATCGAAGTCTACAGTGCACTGTGATCCAGAGGATCAAAACTCTTAGAAATATCAAACATCCATCTGCGAGCTTATTGATTGCAAACTATATATCATCAGATTCCTTCTATAGACAAGTAGCCTCCTAACATGAGGAAAGTCTAAACTTTCAGAGTCCGCGAGGTGTCACTGTCCTGCTGCACGGATTGATCATGATGGGTTTTCATTCAATCGCATCCTTTGACTAATTGTGTGTTCGAGAAGAGCTCAAACTGCGGCATCTTTCTCCTTCTCCACCTTTTGAGTAGTCGATTGAAAAGTCAAAAGCTGTCGATCTTTACCCTTGTGAATATCGTCGATTGACATAGTACGCAAACCAAAGGTCAGCTATCATCCTTTCAACTTGATATTCCCTGCATGAATTAAAGACGTAGACTCACTAAGAAAGCCAATCCGAGACAAGGAGTCCATACACTCCAGATTGACTGATGCGATCATCATTCCAACAATCGGGATATCGGACAATTTATCAAGTCAAGCGTACCTGGATAGATGTAGAGATGATTTGGAGGACTTGCATCCTCATTGCAGGAGGCTGAATACTACGGATACTCCTGTAATCAATCGAAGCGATAGACCCAGAAGATGTTATTATGAGAGGCAGTCTAGGAGCGGCGCGCGCGAAGAATATCATTCCTGCTACGGCCTACCAACCGACATCTGATTAGCACAGTCAGGTGAAATGATTGGTAAACCCGTACAAGACCGATAGTTGCACCAGTGAAGCGGACGAGGAAGAAAGCGCTCGTGCCAATCGCCAATTCTTGGGGATTCAAAGTTTTGCAAAATACCTGATACGGGGCATGAAACAACATGCCAAGGCCAATACCTGCTATCAGAGGGTAAATGACCTGAGACAGGATCGGAGAATTCTCGTTCAACAAATTCAGGACACCTGTACCAAGGTCACAGGGAATGAACTCAGACATGGAACCATGTCACCTACCGAAACCGATCGAGGAGATTAATAGGCCAGCAGCAATGATACATTTTTGGCCACCTGTATTATGTGTTTTTCTCTGAAGATAACCAATCATCCATGCTGCAGGCATAGAAGCTAACGAAGAACCAAGAGAATAGGGAAGCATCTTGATACCAGCCTCCAAGGGCGTGGATCCAATGGCTGCCTATGAGAAAGTATAAGCCTAGTGTAGCCGATCAACTGTTGGGTTCTTGCCTGATAAAATAAAGCAAGATAGAATGTCCCCGATGTGAACGTTACTTGGTGAAGGAAGGTGATAACTAGAATGATCACTAAAATAAGAGATCAGATCAGATCTCAGCACATGTTATCCTGCTCCATGCCTGCTGTGAGATCTTTCAACATCGTGGGGGGGAAGAGACATTCTCGAGTCGTGTATTTTTCGTAGATACCACCACATATGAGCACAATAAGTCCCAGAGAGATGAGCAGTAGTGTGGATACAGCTAGCCCTATGTATGTATTCAGTTCGGCGTAAGAGCGCGATAAAGGAGGATTCTTACATCCTACTTCATTCGCAAAGCTGAAACCAATTACGATGCAGCTCGTGCCTGTCATAAAGAGGATTCTGATGGTATATATCAGTAGATTCGATTGAAGAGAATACTGACAGCTCACAAGCCTGCGAAGTCAAATTTCTTTGCCAACGTGAGCCATGAAGCTTCAGTAGGTTGGATTGACTTCACACCGCGGAGGGAAAAAGCAAGGACAAAGAAGGCAACAGCACAAATTGGCAGGTTGATATAAACTGGGTCATTTCAGCAAAGAGGATAGGTCATGATTGGCTGGACCTACATCCCCATCTCCAACTTGCTGAAGTATTTTCGCCTATATTAATTAAGTCAGCGATCAGATATAGGATGAAGAGAGAACCAACCGCTAAATGAGCCACCAAGAAGGGGGCCAGCAATAGCGGAGCAACTCCAAGTAACACTGAGAGCCTGAGACCACTTAGCACGATGTTTGACCTCGACTATCTCTGCGGTGAGGACCCAGACAGCGCTTACGATCCCACCACCACCGATACCGGCTGCTGAGTTTTGAGCGTATATCTCGATTTCACTGGAGGCCCACAAACCTAAAGCTCTTGCAGCGATCAGCCAGTCGATACTCTAAGCATAGTCACTTGATCGGAAGTCCAAAGGCTAGTGAGAGAACTCCGCACCCGTGCAGCACCACAAAGGAGTGAACCTGTTGCAAAGATGAAGAGACTACAGTAAAGAACGTTCTAATAATGTGTCAACCATTTTTCGTGAGTGAATAAGATACCAAACGTACCTTTCGCCCTGCAAGGTCTGAGATCTTTCCGTAAAGGGGCTGTAGAGCGGTCTGCGTAAGCATGTAGGACACGCCAACCCATGTGTACTGATTTTGTGAGGCGCCAAGTTCACTAACAATCGTTGGAAGACTAGTTGACACAATAGTCTAGAAGTCATCGGCGTCAAGGTTGACTTCAATTGGTTCAGGGCAGCACAGAAGTACAGGAACTGACAGCGTCTGTGGTTGCCAGGAATAGGGCCAAGGCAGCACTGTCAAGCAATTGAATTTGACTTCAGAAATGAGATATGACCAGATCCGTACCCGATATGAGTGATCAACAACCGAAGAGCTGATAGCTTTTGGAGCTCGGGTTGTACCACATCTAGTTGTGAAAATTTAAATGTACTTTCGGTATATGTACGCCTCTGAAGGATTTGTGAGGAATTTCCGAGATTTTGATGAAAGTATTCGGGAGGAGGATCAACTGACGACAGTGCTGCTCGCTTCGTATAGTGAAAAAGGCGTTAATGCTGTTCTCGGGGTAGGCTGTCCCGACATTGAGTGTGGAGATATAAATTTTTTTCAAGGATGGGAATACAGAGCTGGAAGTACAACTTCAGTCCAGCTTTCTTGTCGCATTTATACTGAACAACCAGGCAGCTATGGCCATCATCGATCGGAAGTTCAGAGGATCTCAAACCGACTTCGAGGGTCATTCACCACCAAATTCAGAATTGAGTATGAATCCTATGGTGAGAAAAGCTCGGGGTTGAGTTCTGAGATTGTAGAACCAGCGAATGAGATCCGGTCAAAGAGCCAGTAAGCGGAGTCGTGATAAGATCCCGCGATTTCAATGAACCGGATGAAAACGCATTATAAAAATATGCCATCCAGCTTGACTGAAATTTCTGAGCTCGGTTTGAAGTTGTGGACATATATTACCGGAAGATGATATACTACCAAGGGGACCGAATTTGAACTACTAATCTATGCTGTCGCTCGTTTTCTCTCGTTTCTCTCGTCCTTCTGATCTTGCGGGTCTTGACTTTCAGCGGTCGGCTTTTCAGTCTTGACTGAGGTAAAAGAACAATGCATGAGAGAGATGGATATGTCAATAGGATTGCAAAGACATGTCAATAAAAATTCAGATTCCAATGAGCTTCCTTATTTTTTGCCAGATGGAAAATATCCTATCACCAGAGGGTGATGGATGAGAAGAAGTCGTACCATTGTCAGTATCCTCTTTGTGTGTTCCAGTTCCATCCGTGTTGGGCTTGAAGGTCGACGGAGTTTGTCTCGAAGATTGAGGTGAGCGACCCTCAATATCATCGACATAAGCTTGAAGCAGTTCTCGTTGACGTTTGGTCAGGGACCTGGCAGTCGATCCACATTCATAAGTGCATAATCATCTGAATCAGGGACTGACCTAGGCAGCAGTGTCGTAAATTTGACGAATAAGTCTCCATTGCTTCCTCCATAGACAGATGGAACACCCCGTCCCCTCAGGACCATTTCTTCTCCTGGTTGGGTTCCGACTGGAACTCGAACGTCCACCTCGCCATCCAGGGTATGAACCCGCACACGGCCACCAAGGATAGCAGTGTGGAACGGGATGCGGGCTTCGTGGTACAAATTCTGACCTTGACGAACGAAGTTCTTCGACGACGCAACATGAACTCTAACAAGTAAATCGCCTGTGGTCCCTTTTCCCGTGACAGGTACGTCACCAGCATTGTTGATTCGAATCGTCATGCCATTCTCGACCCCTTGAAAATTTAGTCTCCTCCTTTAATCAGACAACAATGTACTCACCAGCTGGAATATCAACCTGCACAGTTTTCTTCACACGAACTTTGCCCATCCCTCCGCAGCTGGAGCATTCGCTATTCCGAGGAATGGTACTACCAACGCCTTGGCAAGACTCACAGGTACTCGCCAGATGGAACCCATTAGATACAAACATGCGAGTACCAGATCCACCGCATGGAATGCATGAGGCTCGTTTTGCACCTTGCTTGAGTCCGCTGCCCGAACATGTACCGCAGTTGGTGATAGGCTGAACTGTAACTTTCTTTGATGTGCCCTTGCATGCCTCAAGGAAACTGACATTCACACTGGTTTCAAGATCGGCACCTCGAGTAGGGCCACGGGATCCCGACCCTTTCTGATCAGTAAATCCAAATAGTTGTTCGAAAAACTCAGATTGAGAGCCTCGAGCACCACGTCCACTACCAAAGACTGAGCCGAGGTCTTCAAAACTGAAGCCCTCAGCAGAGAAGCCGCTTGTTCCACGGCCAAAACCACGCGTAAAAGCGTCTGGGTCGAATCCGGGTTGCTGCGAAGCAGCTCCAAACTGATCATAGGCTGCTCTCTTCTTCTCGTCTTTGAGTGTCTGAACAAATTGTGAATGACGTATACAAGAAGAGGGAA
>Ga0153967_100447_pt1 | contig 15789 bp, 17 predicted proteins | sample TSFL051MetaG_FD_104688 | JGI IMG/M metagenome (GOLD analysis project Ga0153967, IMG submission 104688) | Attine ant fungus gardens microbial communities from Florida, USA - TSFL051 MetaG | ecosystem: Host-associated > Fungi > Mycelium > Unclassified | place: USA: Florida, Paynes | collected...
GTCAGACAGCTTCTGCCCACATGTTCTCCCACACATGGCAGCTGCCTGATAGGTGTGTAATCAAGCTCAGATCATCACTCAATCCTTCCCATGCTTGTTCCTTTTATGATCATGACGTTCCCATATCGTAGTCGTTATGCTTGTGTCATCGTATAGTCGTTAATTAGTTAGATTTAATAAAGAAAAAGATAAGTGTCAGAGCAAATCATAACAGTCTTTGATTCTTTGTGTGTTGATGGTCAAGAAGGGAATTGATTAGCATGTGATGGGGGTATTAAAGATGGTGATGGCCATTGAATTTTCTAAGATAGAGAGCTATTGGGATGAGGCCTGCTATGGCTTCCACATCTTCTGAAGGGGATGTGTAAAAGACACCTGTGATCCACAAGGTGGCTCTGCATTGCATTCTCTTTAGTTCCATGAGATTTTTGATAGTTGGGGGATCTTTAAAGAACTATAGTTGAAACCCATATAAGGCAATTGGTAAGTTACAAGTTCTGTATAGTAAGTGTTTCTGGATAGATAAGATACCTCTTGATGAGTTGCCTAGCATTTTCATAGCATTTAATGTTGAGAGACATTTGGTGGCATAGTGGTGGATGTGGTGATGGAAGTTTAGTTTTTGGTCAAATAAAAACCCCAAGTACCTTCAAATAGGCTTGGGTTGGAGTATGGGGCCTTCCACTGAAGAGAGGTCGATAGGAGAGTTAGAAGGATGTTGAGCTTGGATAAAGTGGAACACTTCCAATTTGCTGTGTTCTATAATGAGGCCTGCATCTAAGAGGATTCTAGAGATCATGTTGTAGCTACTTAGAAGAAAGGCAGAAGATAGCTCATAACTCTTTTTCTGAGAGATTAAAAGACCATTATTAACAAACAATAAAATATCTGTGGGTATGCTTTCTTTTAGATTTTTTATTCTTTTTTTGAATTTTTTTATGATAGATGTGAGATAAATGGCCAATATAATAGGGGATAAAGCTGAACCTTGTCCGATGTCTACATTTGTGGAAAATTTCTGAGATATGAAACCATTCTATATATATTGTCATAAATTGCCTGCCCAAACCAAAAATAGTATGGCTAGAAGAATGGGAAGAACAAGAGATATTCTCAGATGGACTAGATCAAGGATTCTAAATATAGAAACAGAGATAAGATAAGATAAGATGGGACCACATGACTTGGTCACATGATAAGTCATATGATGGAACCTTCTGGAAGGTTTGGTAGTTACTTAAGCATACATATAGATAAATAGAAATCGTGTATAAGTAGGTAGTACAATTTACCAAGAGACTCCATCAAGTTCTCTTCATTTATCTCTAATGTTGAGTGTGATAAGATGGTTGCCACAACTACCTTGTCATTACACATATGTAGTAGACCTGTTAGAATGATAGCTGTAGAAGAACTTTAGTATGTTAGCATTTAGACCTGCTTTTCTGAGGCACAAAGATAGGAAGGTGTGATTGAGAGATGGGAAAAATTGGGCTATATCAAAGGCGATGACACTTGTATAGCATTCCTTCATCCATCCAGCACATATGAGGTGAGTAAGGTATATTCCTGCATTTATGGTTGAGCATTGTCTAATGTCACCCAATTGATTAGGATCTAGGAAACTATTGGCTGACAGATAAAATTGAAGGCAATAATTGATGACTTTCTCAATGATCTTGCCAGTGGTATTTAGCAGGACAATGGGCTGGAATGATTTGGGGGTGTTATATGCATCTTTGTTGGGCTTTGGGATAATGACTAAAGTGGCTTCTTTGAATTGATCTGGCCAATAACTGACTGTGATGTATGCATTAGCAATGTTTACAATCTTGCTTAAACATGCTCTGTCCTGAATAAGAGGTTTTAAGTGTCTCCATATGACATGATTGGGGCCAGGGGCAGAAGAAGTCAAGTACTTAGCTATAGCATCTTTGAACTCTTGATAAGTGAATGGGGGCCATTCAATGACATTGCATTGGTTTATCCCTTCCATGAATCTGGTATTGATTGGTCTGTTCTCAGCTGAGTTATATGAGCTATGAAAGGCATTTCAGAGTGCTGTAAGGTTGTTGCAAGGCTGTCCTTCAAAGTAAATAGCTTCAATGGCTGGAAGGTTTTTCTTTTTTATCCAGTTCATAAGATCCCATGGTCTTTTGTTAGACAACACAATTTCTTTGTCAAAGAATTTTTCTTTTAGCTTCCCGGATTGCCACTTTGAATACTTTCCAACTTTGGATGTCTCCTAGCTTGTGATACACAGTAAGACAGTCAGTGCAATTTTTATTCCACCACTCCTTGGAGTGTTTTGTGATATGCTTAGTTGTTGAGTGGGTAGACCATGCCTTCTCAAAAGCCATTGCAAGTTGAATGACACACCTTTGTATATCCTCTTGACTTTTCAGGTCTGATGCATTGATGAGTTTGATATTTCTTGTGATGGACCCAATGAAGACCATCTCCTCTTCACTGTCTTTCTTGATTGATTGAATAGTGATGTTGATGTTTTCTTCTTTTATGCCCACATTGATAACAAGAGGAATGTGGTCTGAGGGTAGTCAGATGTCAGGGTGAAGTGAGTGTTTGCAGAAGCCAGGGTTATTTGGATTCATAAAGATTAGGTCCAATACAGAGTTGGAGTCACAAAGATTGTCTGCAAATCTTGTGGGGCCAGGGTTGACTGGTGATGCTAGATCTAGGTTTAAACTATCAGCAATTGACATGAGTTCTTTTGTATGTATGGAATGGTGGTGAACATTGCTATCTCTAATGTTGAAATCTTCTGTCATGACTAATGTCCTTCTTATATTTCTGATGTTGTTATATAATGCTTGAAGGGCCAACTGGTTGCTATTAGAGTAAACATTGATGATGAAGTTGATGTCTTGACCATTGTGAAAGTTGATGACATTGATGTTGCAATGATGTATTAAGTCTTTTCTAAGAGAGAATCTTATTTTTAAAAGACTTTTATTAATGTATGTTGTGACTCTTGGATAGTTTTCAATGGATCTGTTACTTTGTATGAACAGTGACCATTCAGGGTGATTAGGGGTGCCATAGTAAGGGTCGCCTTCAGGACTGGTATGGCTAGGGATATGGCATACAAGGAATCTTGGGGGTTCTTGAATAAGGATTATATCAGAAATGTTTTTTTAAGTTTCTAAAATGGTATCAGTGAGTATTTTATTTTTTCTAATGTTCTGGGAGAAAATGCGTAGGTTGTGCTTAATTATATATTGGTATTACTGCCTACAGCTAGGTAAATTGAATTGGCTCTGACCTCTCTAGCTTCTTGGGCTTTTTTTAAGTACCATTTGATTGAATCTGTGTCTCTAGTAAGGGCATTTGTTATTGTCAGCCATATGCTTGCCTTTGCAGTTGACACATTTGAAAGTATGAGGGTATGGTTTACCTTGTTTGGTTTCCAGTTGAGGAGGATTCATTTTGAAGTTAGCCTTGTAACACCATGCTATGTCTCTGTGGTGTTTGATCTTGTGGGGCCTACTGCATTTTTGACATTTTGAGCTGTGAGCTTTGCACAAGAAGGTAGAATGGCCTCATTTCCAGCAGTTATGACATTGAGGTATGCCTGGATTTATGTTAGTGCCTTTAATAGTGGCTATGTATCTGCTGAAGTTGAATGAGTGGTTAATGAGTAGTTTGGCTTTAGAGCTGTTCTGGGAGTCTCATATATCAATCCAGATAATGGCCATGTCTAACTTGGGAGAGGCTTTGATGACACAAGGCCTAGATGCTAAGGTAATGTTTTCAAACATATTGCTATTTTTTAAGAAGTTAATGATGTCATTACCGGTTAGAGCAAGGCTACTGGATTGGATATAGGGTATGCCTATAATTTTGAGATAGGACTTTGATTGAGGTAGATGCAGAGCAGATACTTTATTTTGATCAATACTCTCAATGGATTTCATGTATTTCTCAATTGTTGTGAGATCGCTTGAGGCTGGGACATTATTAGTAGTGATAATTATACCTTCTGCTGAGGGTTATATGAATTCAAGCTTGTAAGGCTGATTTTAAGCCTTTTAAGAGACTGTTGATAGAGCCTATATGATGTCCTCATGATTGCAACAGAGTATTGGGCAAGGAGAGAAACAATAGCCTATATCCTAGATAGGCCTTTAGTGGTATATTGTAATTTTTTCTTATCTTTTTGAGTGGGTTTGGTAAGTGCTAAGTTGTGAATTTCAATGATTTTTTTGTTGGGGAGAGCTGGGAAGGCATCTCTTAGTTTGAGAATGTTGGCAACTGAGAAGGTGGCTTGAGCATATGATTTGTTGGTAAGATTCCTCTTATTTTTTTGCCTTTGTTCCATACATTTCTTAACTTCTTCCAATTTTTTGTGAGGGAGGCATGTTGGGAGAGACAGGGGGATTTTAGCAACTGGGTTTTTTCCAGTGTCTTGATAATGGTGATTGAATGGGGTAGAGTCAACAAATTACAATTTGATTTTGTTTCTAAGAGAGGTTTTATCCAACGTGTTAAGTCTGTCTTACCCAGCTTTATGTAAGGCCAAAATAAATTCAAAAGTGGCTTCACCAAATGAGTCAATTTGAGGAATCTTGTTGCCATCATGATTTGAGATATTCCTTTGTCTGATGAGCTCTGTCATGCAAAGCAGAGAGCATGAAATGTTATGAGTGTTGCTTTGTAAAAATTCATTCTTGCCAAAGAGAGAGATTGGACTGAAGTGACCATCCCAAAGGTTAGGGTCTGCTAAGACATTTGCTTCATATGGGATGACTTAAGATGTAGTAAAAAGCATGGAGGAGTCAGGTTGCAATGCGGTATTAGATGCTGTCTTGTTGTGAACAGGAGGGTGAAGTGGAATATTGTCAGGAGATATCAAGGGAGGGCCAGTTATCTTAGGGTTTGACATTTTGATGTCCATTCTATTACTAATGGTAGCCATCCTTTCTGCATAGTTCTCTTTAGAGGGGGGAGTGGAATCCATAGGTGAGAGAAAGGGGCTTTGGGGTGCCCCAGTATTGCTCTGGAAAAGCATATGGTCATGCTGTATGTTGATGGTAGTGTTAGGAGGTCTTTTGTTGTTGGGAATATTCATGTAGAGGTTTATTTGAGGGTTAACAAGACTTGAACTCACTATACTAAACTTGGATGCTACCATGTTGTGATAGTGGTAAGAGTTGAAAAAGTAATGGTGTATATAAGGCTTTCTAGTCTAAGGATTAAACCTTAGACTTAATAATATCTTTTGTTGCTTAAACTACTCTGCTTTCTTGAGCTTTTTGAAGATACACTTTACCTATCACAACTAGTAAGTGACCATTTGCAATAGTAATCTTGATCTTAATTTGTAGTGATTGTTAGTTGAGGTAACTTAAGATCACACTCTAAGTCAGAGTTGACAAATAGAACTCGTTAGAGTTCCCATTAATTAGTTTATACTACTTATATAATTTATTTATTTGTACACATTATATTTCTCTTGTGTTTCTTCATTGAGTCACCATTCCCAATTTGGTAATCAGTTCTTGCACATCTAATAAATAAAAGAAAAAAAAATGAATATTGCTTTAAAGAATTTGAATAGTTCATAACATAATTGTACTCTAAGTCAAAGTTAACAAAGAGAACTTGCTCAAGTCCCTAATCCTTCTATTCTACTACTTATATATTTTTATCTATTTGTACATATTTAGAATATCCTATGCATCCTTTCTGAGTCACTTTCCAAATATAGATATATGTTCCCATATGTCCAACAAATTAAAGAAAAGAAAAGAAATATAAATATAAATATTGACTTAAAGAGAATGGTAATTCATGATAGTAGTACTATATAAAGGTAGCTATACACCTCCAATACATATTGTAAGTATGCTTTCCAAACTTCAACTGTTGTCAGTAGAGAAGAAATTGTATACTAAATAATGGATACCAGTATTCAAGATATGCTTCTGTCATGATTGCATAACACCTCATTAACTGCTGGTGACCATGTGTTTGCTCTGTGTGTACACATTGTTATTATCACTATCAACTAACTCTTCTACACAATTTCTAAGCCCTAACTTATCCAAAAACTACCTGAAAATCCTGTTCTGTCTTCATCCACCCTATATAAAATTAGTAGGGACTACCTAGTATACTTAGCTTTGTTCTCAACTTGGTGTACATTTCTAATTCATACTCTTGCTGTTCAACTCAGAGGTCTAGCTATTTTTCTGTCCTGTCTCCTCATTTGGGTGCAGTGCAACTTTCCCTGTTCAAGAATCCCCTTCTCTAATACACTGGGAGGACAGCACCTAACAATAGAATAAAGCTAATTATTACTGTACTCAACACCCACTCCAGAACTCTAGTCTATGTCTACCTCACTGAATTTGGACCCCCATCTGGAGTGATGCTTATGCTATAATGGCACTCATGTAACAACTCTTAGTTTAGGCTGTGTAACCTTAACCCAAATCACACTCTATGTCAGAGTAGACAAAGAGAACTCGTTAGAGTTCTCGCTGGATTATGATTACTACTTATACAAGTCTGACTATTTGTACATGTTTACTGATCCAATATCATTACATAATTAAATAAAAATAAAAATAAAAATAAAAATAAATAATGACTTAGAGGATTTGAGTGGTTCATAACAACTCATTCTAGAGAACTGATAACTACCCTAGTTGAACACCGCCTTACAGCTGCATAAGAGCATTGTCAGAGAACTCCCTAGTTAGGACTAAAAAACATAACAAAGGATACAGAGAACAATACAACACTCATCAAAGCACTAGACCCAGTCACCAACTCAGTTCCAAATACTCCCCTCAATTTCAGAAACTTAAATATGCATGCCTTATTAACAGCCCTTGCTCAACAAGCCACCCCTCCAGTACAAAAAAGAACTAAGAGAGCAAAAGAACCTGATCCATTTAGTGACAGAACCCCAGACAAGCTTAGGGCTTTCATTTTCCAATGCCAAATTTATTTTCAGGCATATAAAGGAGAGTTTAAAGAGGATACTAAAAAAATATTTTTTGCCATTTCATACCCTTGTGGAGTGGCCTTAGATTACTTTGAACCATTCATTAGTGAGGAGTGTCATAAACTACCAAATTCCCTTAAGTCAATATTTATTTTCATTTCTTTTTCATTTCTTTTAATTATGTAATAACATTGGATCAGTAAACAAGGACAAATAGTTAAATGTGTATAAATAGTGTACAAAATCTAACAAGGACTCTAACGAGTTCTCTTTGTCAACTCTGACTTAGAGTGGAGTTAAGCCTGAAGTCACTCACCAAAGACTAAGACTCTTACAAGGAGGTATTAGTGCAACCCTATGACTTCTTGGAGGAATGGCCAGTGTTTGTGCAGAAGCTATTAAATTTATTTGGATTATACTCACTAGAAGATAATGATGAAAATGCCATTGTGGCTATCAGATTTCCCCCTGACAGCAAGGCAGTTAATTATTTTATTCAATTTGCTAAATATCAGAATCATATTAGATGGGATGACTGCTCATTGAGGAAGGTTGTCAAAGATGCCTTATCTAGCCACATCTGAGATAAACTCAGGTTCAGTCACAAGGACACTTCTTATTTTGAGGGCCTAAAGAGAGCGGTCTTAAGGATTGACAATGATTATTGGAAGCATCACTTTAAAGAGAAGCAAAGGTCCAATACTGCTTGTACCACAATCCATCCTTTGCCAAGGACCTCTGGGCAAGAAGAGAGGCCTACCAGTACCTCGGTTGGGAGCAGACCTGTCTATACCCAACCAACAGTCAAAAGAGGCAGGCCCCCCACTTTTCACATACTATCCTTCCTCTCTAAGTGCTCAACTACCAACCCTGCTACCATCCTAGGACCAGATGGCTGATTGATACCAGCAGAGTGCCAGTAACATATGAACCTTGGCCTCTGTATACATTGTGGGCAGTTAGGGCATCTTGCTAGGACCTGCTTATACCAGTATCCTAGACCCCCAGTTAGCCTTGAAGGTAGAGCAACTCACTTCGGACCAATTAGTGATAAACCCAAACCACCAAAAAAAGACTCTGCAGTCTACTCACATCCCAGGGAGTCAACTGCCTAACTACCACCTGGAATATTTGGAGCAGCAGCATCTACCACCTCTTGCTCCTCAAGTGTTATAAAACGGCAGGTGAGCTAAACGATCTACGGTGGCAGATTATTTTATTTCTTTTTCTTTTCTAATAATTATGTAATATTAAATGCGTGTGGGACATCATGACTCAAAAGAGATGCACGGGATAAAATAGTTAGGCAAATACTTGTAAACACATATTCGTGTATAAGTAGCTGAGCCAATTAACGGGAACTCTAATGAGTTCTCTTTGTCAACTCTGTGTCATAAATTGCCCGCCTGAACCAAAAATAGTACAACTAGATAGATAGAAAGAATGAGAGTTATTCTCGGATGGACTAGACGAGGGTTTCTAAAAATAGAAAAGAGAGATAAGATAAGATAGGGATATCACATGACCTGGTCAGATGACAGATCACATGATGGAATGTTCTGGAAAGATTGGTAGTTACTAAGCATATATATAGATAAATAAGAAATGTGTATAAGTAGGTAGTACAATCCACCAAGGGACTCCATCGAGTTCTCTTTGTTCTCTCATAACATTGGGTGTGATAAGGTGGTTGTCTTGACTACTCTATCATTACATTAGAACTCGATACCTTACTCTCTGCACTGTTCATCATGAACCTTGCACCTCTCTCTTACTCTACATCGCTCTCAGTACACTGGTCATCGCGACCAGCAACCACAACCACAGCCGGGCCCTAGGCTTACAGGGGACTTGTTAGTCAGTTAGGGACTAACAGTAGAGACACAGCACCAAGCTCAGGTGTTGCGCTCAAGACCTGACCTCTGAATTGAGTGGGCTTGTTAACATACTTGTCCTTCTTCACATTATAAACCTTGTGTTGGGAGCTCATTGTAGTTCCTACACACAGAGGAGTGACAGTCTTTCCTTAAGAAGCTGTCTAGTTTAGGGGTTCACATCTTCGCGGTAGTAGTCTAACCCTATTACTAGGGCAGTAGTCAGTAGGGAAGTAGGAGCCTAGCTGGGAGAAGACGTGCTTCCCAGTAGGCATAAAAAATAAGTTCAGAAGAAGACGACCGCTCCTCATATGAGGAAACCACAACCGAAGAAGAAAGCACCTGGGACGATGACATGTCCCACCACCAACCATCCCAGGGTCAACAACCCCAACAACAACAACAACCACAAGGGGAGGCCACCCTAACCATAGACCAGATACTCCAGTACCTGGCCCAACATACCATGGCCATCGAACAGCTCCTGTTGAGGGGGCAAACATAAGGAGAGGCAGCTAAGCCTCCCTTGTTTGACGGAGAAAGGGAGAAGGTGGTAGGGTTCATCAACGCTTGCCGCCTGTACATTAGCATGAGAATGAAGAGAATGGGCGAGGAGGAAAAAATATTGTGGGTACTGACCTATGTACAAGGAGGAGTAGCAGAGGTATGGAAGGAAAATGTGTTGGAAGAAAGAAGGCAGGGGATATCTGCGGTGGAGACAGTGGAAGAGTTGCTTACAAAAATGAGAGAGGAGTTCGGGGAGTTTGATGAGGAATCAAGAAAGGTGGATGAGTTGAGACTGCTAGAGCAGGGGGGATGGACATGCGACGAGTATGTCTAAATTTTCAAAAAGACAGCAAGAGGAAGCAGCTATGAGGGACGACCCCTCATAGAAGAATTCAAAAGAGGACTGAACAGAAATATAAGAAGGAGGTTGGCGGAGGCGGAATCGCCCCCAGTAACGATTGAGGAATGGTGGGAAAGATTGGTGAGGCTGGATAGGAACTTGAGGCAGAGTAGGGCAGAAGAAAAGGTGTTGGGGAACAAGGGAGCGACACAGGTGGCAAGGCTACCAGAAGCACAACTGTCCAGAGGGCTCAGACCCTCCTGGAACAACGGGAACCAAGGGGGTTTCCATGGAGGACCAAGGGGAGGACTTGGTGGAGATTTGAGGAGGAGAGAAGGGGGGACAAGGGGTCCGAGACCCCAATGCAATGAACATGGACAGAGGATGGGGGGGATCAGAGGTGCTTCAACTGCAGAATGTTTGGGCACATGGCCCGACATTGCAGGAATTGAAAGGAGGTTAGGGAAGGGACGCAGGAGGTGTCAAAAGATCAGGGAGACCAGTAAGCCCTCAGCCGGCCTCCCATAATAAATACAGTGTATTATATGGACAAAATGAAATGGACTCTGACCATTACACTGAGAGGGAAGTGAAATGGACACTCAAACCATTGAGAGAAGTCTGGCTCAATGTCGGACTAGAAAAAGTAGATACCCATGAAGGGGTGTCAGTAAGGGCGTTGCTAGACAGTGGGGCAATGGGCCTATTCATAAGCAAAAGACTAGCAGAAAGGCAGGGCTTTAGGCTAGAAAAACTGAATAAGCCAATAAAAGTGAGAAATGTGGATGGAAGCGACAACAAGGGAGGAGCAATAACTCACAAGGTGGAAGTCAACATGTACTATAAAGGACATGTAGAACGAGTAAGGATGGATATATGCGAACTAGGGAAGACAGAAGTAATCCTGGGGATGCCGTGGCTCGCAGTGCATAACCCAGAGATAAACTGGGAGACAGGAGAAGTAAGGATGACCAGGTGTCCACCCCTGTGTGGTCAAACACCTGAGAAGAAAATAGTAAAAAGGAAGTAGGTAACAGAGGAGGACAAGAAAGATCTGAGATAGACTATGGAAGAAAGAGAGAAGAGGGAGGAAATCAAGGAAGATCATAGAAAAGTGGAGGAGCTGGTGCCCAGACGCTTCCACAAGTGGAAAAGGGTGTTTGGAAAAGTCGAGTCTGAGCGGATGCCAACCTGAAAACCATGGGACCATGCCATTGACCTCAGAGAAGACTTCATACCAAGAAAAGGACAAATCTACCCTCTATCCAGAACTGAGAAGGAGGAAGTACAGGCATTTGTGGAAAGCCAACTAAAAAAGGGCTATATTAGACCTTCAAAATCCCCGCAGACATCGCCAGTACTATTTGTACCAAAGAAGGATGAAAAGAGGAGGATGGTACAAGACTATTGTTATGTGAATAAAGGGACAATCAAGAACAGTTATCCCTTGCCCCTAATATCGGAGCTAATAGACAGTATGGGAACCAAGAAAGTATTCACTAAGATGGACTTGAGGTGGGGCTATAACAACATCTGAATCAAAGAAGGAGATGAATGGAAAGCAGTGTTCACAACACACCTAGGATTGTTTGAACCAACAGTCATGTACTTTGGACTTACGAACTCACCAGCCACCTTCCAAGCCATGATGAACGGTCTCTTTAGGGATATGATCAACAAAGGAGACGTAGCTACCTTCATTGACAATGTACTAGTGGCAACTGAGACAGAAGAAGGACACGATGAGATAGTAGAGGAAGTATTGAAATGACTAGAGGAGAACGACCTTTATGTGAAACCGGAGAAATGTGTGTGGAAGGTTAGGGAGATAGGTTTCTTGGGAGTAATAATGGGGCCAGAAGGGTTCCGAATGGAAAAGGAAAAAGTGGAGGGAGTCACGAACTGGCCAACCCCACAGTGCGTCAAAGACATACAAAAATTCTTGGGGCTAGCAAACTACTACCGGCGATTTGTTAAAGACTTTGCCAAAATTGCCAAACCTGTCATAAATTGCCTGCCCAAACCAAAAATAATACGACTAGAGGGATGGGAAGAACAAGAGCTATTCTCGGATGGACTAGATGAGGGCTTCTAAAATTAGGGACAAGAGGAACATGACTGGTCACATGACAGATCACATGATGGAACCTTCTAGAAGGATCAGTAGTTACTAAGCATACACATAGACAAACTAGAATTGTGTATAAGTAGGTAGCATAATCTATTGAGAGACTTCATTGAGTTCTCTTCGTTCCCTCATAACGTTGAGTGTGATAACTCAGTCATCCCGACTAAGCTTATCATTACAAAACTGCTACATCAGTTGGTCAGAAAGGATGAGAAATGGAAGTGGGAAGAAGAGCAGGAAAAAGCATTTGCCAAACTCAAAAAAATTTTCACGACCGAGCCAGTACTGGCAGCACCAGACCTGGATAAAGAAATGAGAGTCGAGGCAGATGCATCAGACTATGCAATGGGAGGGGTATTGTCAGTGAAAGGAGAGGACGGGAAATGGAGACCGGTGGCCTTTATCTCTAAATCGTTAAATGACATGGAAAGGAATTATGAGATTCACGATAAGGAGATGCTAGCAGTAATTAGATGTTTGGAGGCATGGAGACACTTCCTGGAAGGAGCAAGAACCAAGTTTGAAATTTGGACGGACCATAAAAACTTGGAATACTTCATGACGAACTAGAAGTTGAATAGACGACAAGCAAGATGGGCATTATTCCTATCAAGATTCGACTTCGTGTTAAAACACGTCCTAGGAAGTAGAATGGGGAAGGCAGACAGACTGAGTAGAAGGCCAGACTGGAGAAAGGGAATAGAAAGGGACAACGAGGATAGGACACTGGTAAAAGCAGAATGGCTGAGGAAAGCAAGAGTAGAGGAGGTACTGATCGAGGGGGTGGACCTGCTAAAGAAAATAAGGGAATCAAAGGCAAAAGATGATGAGGTCATCAAAGCAGTAGAGGAAATGAAAAAGGCAGGGGTAAAAATGCTAAGAGATGAGAAATGGAGAGAGGAAGACGGGCTTATATTAAAAGAAGGAAAAGTGTATGTACCAAAGGACAAAGAGTTGAAAACAGAAATAGTCCAGTTACATCACAATACACTGGTGGGAGGACATGGAGGGCAGTGGAAGACAGTGGAACTGGTCACAAGAAACTTCTGGTGGCCAGGAGTAACAAAGGAGGTGAAAAGATATATGGAAGGATGCGATTCTTGCCAATGGAACAAGAACCGAGTAGCAGCACCGGCAGGAAAGCTCATGCTAAATGAAGCCCCTGAAAAGCCTTGGACGCACATAATGGCAGACTTTATAACTAAACTACCACTGGCCCAAGGATACGATGCAATACTGGTAGTATGCGACCGGTTAACGAAAATGGTGCACTTCATACCGACGACAGACAAAACATCAGCAGAAGAACTCGCAAGGTTGTTTAGGGACCATGTATGGAAATTACATGGGTTGCCAGAGAGCATTATCTCAGATAGAGGAGTGCAGTTTGCAGCAAACTTAATGAAGGAGTTAAATCAGATACTAGGGATCGAAACGAGGCTGTCAACGGCTTTCCACCCACAAACCAATGGACAAACAGAACGAACCAACCAGGAATTAGAACAGTACCTGAGAATGTTCATTGATCATCGGCAGGAACAGTGGCCGGAATGGCTGGGGACAGCAGAGTTTGCATATAACAACAAAGTAAACACCTCAACAAAAGTATCACCTTTCAGAGCAAACAGCAGGAGAGATCCGAGAATGGGCTTTGAAATGAGAAAGCAGGGGAAATTGGAGGGAGCAAAGGAATTCACAGAAAGAATGAAAGGGATACAGGAAGAAGCATAGGCAGCGCTAAAGAAAGTGCAAGGGGAGATGAAGAAGTAGGCAGACAGAAAAAGGGGAGAAGTGGAGGAATATTGGGTAGGGGACTTGGTGCTGTTAAGTATGAAAGATTTGAAATGGCAAATGGAAGGAAGAAGAACGGAGAAGTTGACAGAGAGATTTGTAGGGCCCTACAAGATAAAGAAGGTCATATCAACCAATGCGGTGGAATTAGAGTTACTGAAGACGGTCAAAATCCACCCAGTGGTAAACGTGAGTAGAATTAGGAGATATAAGGAACAAGTTTGAGGGCAGAAGAAACAACTGGCCCTTCCGGTAATAATAGAAGGAGAAGAAGAATACGAGGTAGAAAAGGTGATAAATAAGAGAAAGAAATATGGCAGGTGGGAGTACTTGGTGAGATGGAAGGGATATACAGCTGAAGAAGATTTATGGGAAAGAGAGGAGAACCTAAAGAATGCAAGGGAGGCAGTAGAGGATTATGAAAGAGCATACAGAAAAGAGGGAAGAAGAATAGAAGAAAAAGACGAGGAGATGCCAGGAAGATTTATGGCAAAAACGCTATATGGATGGGATGACGGGAAGTTTGATCGAGAATATCTGAAAAGATCAGAGAGGAACTGGAGAAGATGGAAAGGAACCAAGTTCTTCCGGAGGAAGAACCTTAAAAAGGGGGGTAATGTCATAAATTGCCTGCCCGAACCAAAAATAGTACGACTAGATGGATGGGAAGAACGAGAGTTATTCTTGGATGGACTAGACAAGGGTTTCTAAAAATAGAAAAGAGAGATAAGATAAGATAGGGATATCACATGACCTGGTCAGATGACAGATCACATGATGGAATGTTCTGGAAAGATTGGTAGTTACTAAGCATATACATAGATAAATAAGAAATGTGTATAAGTAGGTAGTACAATCCACCAAGGGACTCCATCGAGTTCTCTTTGTTCTCTCATAACATTGGGTGTGATAAGGTGGTCGTCTCAACTACTCTATCATTACACTCTGACTTAGAGTGTGAGCTGAGGTTATCTCTACTAACGTTCACTACACTAAGCTTTCTTGTCTGCTCCTTCCTGTTCCCAGTGGAAGTACTGGTACTGGTAGATTCTGGGTTATCTGACTGCTTTGTAAACTCCAAGTTCATGATGAAATATGGCCTTCTATTTGAGAAAATTGACTCCCTCCCACTTATATTGATAGATAGTAGCTCTGAACATACTGTAAAAGGTATTGTGACACTCCCAATCTATTTGAGTTATTCCTACTCTTGTCAAATTAAGTGCTATGTAATGGACCTAGAAGGTACATACCCAATAGTATTGGGCTATAACTGGTTGGCCAATAATAATCCCTTGATTGACTGGAAAGCACATTCAGTTACTTTCGGGATCACAAGACAATGAGAGCAAGAAACCTATCCTGACCACACACCAACCATACATGTCCATCCCCAGAATACCCCAATACCTGCTCCTAGCATTTTTCTCATCAGCATAGCAGCCTACTTCCAAGCTAGTAAAGAAAAGGATGTAGTCACCTACCAGTTTGTACTAGCTAAAGAAAAGCTTAGTGGCCATACAGGCCAGATATTTGAACGTTCCCTGGAACCCTTGGAGTTGCCGGAGGAGTACAAGGACTACATCAATGTTTTCAGCAAGCAGAAGGCTAAGCTACTCCCAGACCATCAACCCTTTGATCTGACTATTTGTCTAGAAAATGGAAAGACTTCTTCTTTAGGTCTGATATACTCCCTTTCTTTCTTAAAGTTGCAGACCCTTCACAAGTTCCTGGACAAGAACTTGAAAGCGGGGACTATCTACACTTCAAATTCCCCTTGTGGGGCACCAGTGCTATTTGTCAAACAAAAAGATAGCTCTTTGCATCTTTGTGTAGATTACCATGGACTCAACAAACTCACCCAAAAAGACAAGTACTCTATTCCACTACTAGCTAACCTCTTGGATGCCTCTAAGAAAGCACAAATCTATTCCAAGATTGACCTAAAAAATGCCTACCATCTAGTGTATATTGCTGAAGCAGATGAGTGGAAGTCTACCTTTCATACCCGCTATGGTTCCTTTGAGTGGTTAGTAATGCCATTTGGACTCTCTATGTCATGAACCGCCAAATTCCCCTAAGTCAATATTTATATTTCTTTTCTTTTTCTTTTCTTTTAATTATGTAATAACATCGGATCAGTAAATAAGGACAAATAGTCAAACGTGTATAAGTA
>Ga0153967_100448_pt1 | contig 15738 bp, 9 predicted proteins | sample TSFL051MetaG_FD_104688 | JGI IMG/M metagenome (GOLD analysis project Ga0153967, IMG submission 104688) | Attine ant fungus gardens microbial communities from Florida, USA - TSFL051 MetaG | ecosystem: Host-associated > Fungi > Mycelium > Unclassified | place: USA: Florida, Paynes | collected...
AAACAGTGATTCCCGCTCCTCACTCAAGCAGTGAAGTAGCCGAACCGCTGTAACCATCACCGCTGCTGCTGGAACTGGTTGGGGGCCCGGGCAGTGGAGGGATCGGGGGCGGAATCTCCTTCCCATAGCCGCGTTTAGGGAACCCCTTAAGCTTCCCACATCGATACCGGAAGGATGACTAAATGGGGTAGGGGTACTAATCAGCTCCAGCACTGGTACTTGAAACAAGTCGGGAAGGGAAGCCCAAAAGAAACAACAACCTAGACACAAAGGTACGAGAATCGGAACAACATTTGCCAAAACTAAAGGATATGACGCACTCCTAAAAAACAAAGAAGAGCTGACACGCGAAAACGGCAACTCTCGGCAGGCCGAAAGGGGAGAGAGAAATATCAAATGCCTCTTGCCTCTCCATATATAACTTTCTCACCTTCACCGACCTATACCCGGACATCTACTCCAGTGTCGTAGAGAACATTCTGTCTCGCGATCTGGAAATATCTGCGGAGATGAAACCCAACATAGTGATAAACCACAAGTAGCTTAGACGGCCGTTCACGTCAGCGATAAAACGACCCCAACATAGAATGATCGTATCGTTTTTCGTGGATTACAATCAGGAGAAGATTTAGCCCCCTGGTGGACTACAAGTTGAAAAACGGAATGTATATGCCAACATTGCATTCCAAGTCGGTCGTCCTTACACGGAACCCTTGCTGCTTTCTTACGAGCAAACCAGGAGGTGGAAGAGCTTCGGATTTTGACAGCCTACCTTTCCAACTAAGCCGCGGTTTTCTCTTATAGGATCAACCTTATCCCACGCAAATCGTTTACCTGTAACTATTCAATATCCTATCCTTATGAAAATGAAAAGGAAGGAAAACATTTTTGAGTGGGAGTAGGTTCTATGTTGAAAAGATTTGGGGTAAAAACAAGCGAATTTCCCGGGAAAACGCACTTGGATCACATTTCGATGTCCTGTTAGAAGGGAAATTGGATCACAAGCAAAAAAGACGGGAAAACGCTATGATACGACGGGGCGGCTATTATGCCTATTTAAATCTTCCTTCCGATGCGGACGGGTAACTGAGATAGCACAGGCTTCAGGCAGGGAACTCGTTAGGAAGGCTACTTGGAAAAGATCATGTTTCTTTCAAGTTGTAAGTCGGAAGCTTGGTTTCAGTAAGGGCACTCGTCTGTTGGCTTTTGGAAACTCTCTCTTTTCGGTGGAAGCCCGTGTGCAAGGTCTCACTTTACTTTTCCACCCGGCTACGCAAGGAGTTCTTCCTTCAGTTCGTTCCAGCGGATCAGGATTTTCAGTCTAAAAAGGGCTAACACAGGTTTAAACGAAACCATACAAGCGGGTCCAGAAGGGACACGCAGTATGGGTGAAGGAACGATGTGTAGTACTCCGGGAAGATACGGCAGCAAGTCCTGTGGTGGTGCCGATGGACGTTGGCCATGTGCTACTGGACGGGCTTTCGATGTGGCAACGGGAGTTTCATGAGCAAGCTACCTGAGTGAAGTAGCTAAGAGACTAGGTCAGCTATTTCAGTTCCGAGGAAAGAGAGGTGTAGTTGGCATATTGCGTATATAGATGATATTGCGTATATAGATGTATGGCTGGACCTGGCTGCCCCAAGCTGCCTACGTACCCCTTTTCGGGGATCAAGCCCAAACATAGTTCTCTCCTATGGTAAGCAGCAAACATTCGTACGAGTACCCAACCGCTGTCCCTGTGGGGTAGATTCCTTCTTAACATAGAATATCTTGACCAGACGGACTTGACGTCATCCCCGCCTTTCTCCGGTATCTCACTGGCAGTGAATAGCGAAGGATTCAATCCAGCCGCAGGGGAACCCCCTCTTTCTAGTTAAGAAGGTTGCGGAATGGGCTTTTTCTTCTTGATTTTTTTCCGGTATGTCGCTCCGCGAGCAAGGAGCGAGAGAACCAAGTGGGCTGTGGTGATGTCAGAATTTGGACCTATTTGTATCTATTTAGTGATCAGTCCGCTAGTTTCTTTGATCCCACTCGGTGTTCCTTTTCCATTTGCTTCCAATAGTTCGACCTACCCAGAAAAATGGTCGGCCTACGAATGCGGTTTCGATCCTTTCGGTGATGCCAGAAGTCGTTTCGATATACGATTTTATCTTGTTTCAATTTTATTTATTATTTCTGATCCGGAAGTCATCTTTTCCTTTCCTTGGGCATTACCTCTCAACAAGATTGATCCGTTTGGATTTTGGTCCATGATGGCCTTTTTATTGATTTTGACGATTGGATCTCTCTATGAATGGAAAAGGGGTGCTTCGGATCGGGAGTAATCACTAGTGATAGGGCAAAAATCGGGGGGAAGGACAAAGGAAAGAGCGATGCCTACATTAAATCAATTGATTCGTCATGGTAGAGAAGAAAAACGGCGCACGGACCGTACTCGAGCTTCGGATCAATGTCCTCAGAAGCAAGGAGTATGCCCGCGTGTTTCAACGAGAACACCGAAAAAACCTAATTCAGCTCCACGTAAGATAGCCAAAGTACGGTTGAGCAATCGACATGATATATTTGCTCACATTCCAGGCGAAGGTCATAATTTGCAGGAACATTCTATGGTCTTAATAAGAGGAGGTAGAGTGAAAGATTTGCCAGGTGTGAAATCCCATTGTATTCGAGGAGTCAAGGATTTGCTGGGAATTCCGGATCGAAGAAGAGGCAGATCAAAATATGGTGCGGAAAAACCCAAATCGATATGAATGGAAGATGCCTCTGGAACTTGTTTTTCTCGGTCAGTCGAGGGAACAACCACAACGTTACGCCCCAAAATAGAACTATACGGAGCCCTTCCGAATGACCTATACCTATAATGGAGTCTACTACACTCTTTCTTGGCTAGTGTAGTAGACTTCATTCGCCCGTGGAGGTGAGTGGAGGAAGAATCAAAAAATAGAAAGGTATTGCTTATAATAGTTGCTCGTTCATAAATTCACTCGACCACTTGTAAGTCTTGCTACATACACTACACGACACGAGTCTAGGGTGAAGTTGAAGCAGACACGGTCAAGTGAAGTCGACTTCACAAGTGATTCAACATACCATATGGAAATAATAAAGGAGAAAAGGGTCTCGCCCAGGTGGCTCCCGCAAGGTAACGACTTCAAACTCAAACAAAGAACGTTCTTCTCCAAGGCATGAGTAAAAGAAAGTGCTGTATGTATCTAATGCAAGACCCGTCGATAAACTAAGGCTACGACATGAAGGAAGGCCAGAAGAACTACAGAACCACGCCCACCAGAGCTAAAGGAGACCGAAGGGACTTGCGGGAGAAAACCGAAAGATAGGTAATCCATATGGTGAAACATGAGAAAGACGGATTGCGACAACTCCCCCCACGAAGGGAACTTCCAAAATATTGAGAGCTAACGCCGGGGTCGAAGGTGTCCAGTTCGGGACACCCTCTTTGTGTATTAGAAACCCCCACAACGGTTGCCAACCCCGCTGCAGTATCTTCATATGATCGACTTTGCCTCCGGGCAACAGACAGCCGTTTTTAAGGCGGATCTGCGTGATGCCACATTAAATTGTCAGGCCAGCTGATCGATCGAAGTCTAACACACTTTGGCGATCAGGGACGCCCAAAGTCTTATAGTGGATAAGCGTCATACGAGGATCGGGACCGGATGGTTTTAACACCACTCCCGGTACCACAATCCCCCTACCAGCCCTTGGTTGAACAAGACCAAGAGGCTGGACAAGGAAATCACTACCAGCAACCCCACCCAATAGCCAGCCACAAGATCGCTCTTGTGGAGAGCCCGAATCCAGGATTGGTGGCCTGAAATCAAGACCCATTTGAGAGACCAGATCATACATTTTCCAAAGGAGGCCAAATCGAATTAATGAATCATCTTTTCGATCCGCTTTCCAATTGGTTGTGCAGACAGGCCCTTCAAACAAGCTATCAAGCTTTGTCTGGGGGTCCATTGCCACAGTCCAATACCAATGACAATAAGTGGTCCACTGCTTTACCCAACCTCGAAGCGTTGTGTACTCTTGAAAGTAAGAGACTTTGGGAGTAACAAACAGCTCTTCGGGGGTAACCCTTAAATCCCGAGGTCTTAATTGAGCCAAAATACGGTCTCGAATTAAAGACCTGAGATAAGGATTCAGTGGACGGCCTCTACCTAACCAGAGCTCTAAATTGCCCTTACCAAGTAGTGCCTTCGTCTGCATAGACCACAACCTAGAGGTCCTTTTATTCCTCTTATGGTCGATCTGTGCCAACTGCTTGTAACCACTCCCACCAATACGAGCTAGTGTACTAAAACGTTGACACTTGTATTTTAATCCAAGTGCCAATAGCCCATATGGGTTGAAGAAGTTAAGAAAAGCGCGAGCAGAGACAGGACTAATGTCCTTCGTCAAGTCGCGTACGCGCAGTCGTTTTGCAAACTCTGCAGCACCAGTGTCGGATATCAAAGATTTTTGATAAGATATACCGACATTAATGCGGCTAAGAGTCTCCGCATAGACGGTTGCGACCTCACGGTCCGCAATAACCACATCATCACCAAGGATACCGTAACGTGTGAAACGGACACCCGGATATACCTTTTCAGCGCACCACCACACAAAATAATGATGTGATAGCGCGAAGAGGGGCCAAGAGGAATAATATCCTAGAGGTTGTCCACACACAAATGATACAGCAGAGTTAGCTCTTTTCACAAAGGGAACTTCCAAAATATTGAGAGCTAACGCCGACCGCACACTTGATGCGAATGACCTGTCGAAAAGGTGCTGCATTATTTCGAACATGGTCTGCAACGGCCAACGGTCAGTTGCAGATTTAAGATCAAAAGAAAAGCAGTGCCTTTCGCCCACTAGATTATCCAAAGGTCGTTCTTGGTTAAAAGTCCCGTCGGTCGATATTCGTGAGAGCACGTCCATCAACCAATCATGGACAGGCTTTAACAACCGTTGGTTAACATAGTTACCAATGGCGAATATCCTCCTCTTTCCCCCACCTTCAACCGACTGACCCAAACGACCACAAATAGGGGGCTCCTGAAGCTGATGGTAAGTAGGCAACTGCGGACCAGTGACCCTCTCAAACTCGGTTAAACACCAGTTTGTTAAAGAGGTGCTCGCTGGGTCCAAAGCATACCTAGTTACCTTCGGCCAAAGGACGCCTTGCGACCAGTGTCCATCCGAGACATGAACGCGCTCCATCAAAAATGAGAACGCGTTCATCTCAAACAAGAGGGCAGGAAAACAAGAGACCACACGGTGGCTCTTTGTCTTTGCCAAGACTTCTCGGAAGAGACTATTCACTCTCCTATGAGTGGGTAAAGACTTCCAGGTCGGCTCCCAAGACATCCCTTGGTTAAGGGGGATGGTTGAGACAAAGGGTATATACCGTTGTGTGAGAACGGCGAGCTTGTCTCTTAGCTCACCGCACCACACTGAGGCGGCATCCAAATCCGTTGGTTCAACGATACTTTTAAAAGTACCATTGTATGAGACCTTCTTTGCCAACTTTATAATTCTATTTAAGGTGAAGAAGGACAAATACAACCGAACCAACTCATCTGCCCGGTCATCCTTCCGCGTTATTATCCTTCTATGAAATGCGGGGATGATCCTCGGATACCCAGAGCGGTTTAGGGACACTGGGACCGGCAACAGCTCAGGAGGTCTCTTTATGCCTCCGTAAGCTGTCTGGAGGGAAGCTGCACACTGCTTTAAATAAAGCGCAGTGAACAGCAGACCTGACTTCCGGACCAGTCTCAGAACCTCTTTACTGAAAAGGTAAGTTGCAATGCAGCTTTCCTTGCTAAGCTTATCCGAGACCATGAGGAGCATCTTGTGAAGGATACTCCTCATGACCTGCGAGTTTTCTAAGACTCGCTGCCACTTGATAGGGGCGACGTGAAAACACTTATAAAAAAGGAATGATGATAAGAACGACATGGCGCATTGCTAAACCAATCCAGAAAAGGGGAGAGAAGAAAACTCTCACACCTTCTCGGAGAGGTCCAGCAAACGCCACCTAGTCCTATTCATCACCTAGATGAAAAGTGTGATCACGACACGCCCCCACCAAGACTCACCTAATTGATGCTCCTCATGGAAGCGTCAAGGGGTGGCACTTGTAGCTAACAAGGTCATCTCACTAGTCCATACCAAGGACTAACGAGATGATCGGGTTACCAGTGTCATATCATGCATAAGCACAACCGACAAAGGCGCCCGGTAGGGTGGTCGGTGACCACTAGCATGAAATAAATCCATGAAAGCGATCAGGGCCCATCAGTGGTTGCAACACCACTGTACGTCCCTCACCTCACGGTGGAGGGGACGCCCCCCGGATTGCGACAACTCAACCGGATGAGACATCTCTTATTTACAGAACTGTGCCAACGTGTGCCTACATTGTAAGTATATTTTATTTACCAGTTCCGGGAAGAGAGATTTTTTGAATAGAAAGAATGAAACCAGTACCAGCTTATCGCCAACCGTGCTTCCTACCAACTCCGCCAACCCCAGACGGGGATATTTATTTAGCCGCACCTGAACCCGCAACTGCTGCCTCTACTCCGCCTACTTCTTGTGCCGACTTCGCCAGCCTCGCGGGGTACCTTTTTCCTCCTGCTTCGTGCGCCGGGCCGGGCCTGTACCTCCCAGATTGTCTACTCCTCTTTTACAGATTTCCCATACTATTCTATTAGCCGGCCTGTATACCAACAAGAGCAACAGCTTTTATTCAAAGAGCCACATGTACCGCGTGCGCCGCAAGAGCCCCAACAGCTGATTTGTGATTGACATACTGCATGTTCCCATGTCCGCCTGTAACTCCTCATGAACCTAACGAAACAACTTAACCAAGCTACAAATGGAGCGCCTAGCGCAGGTTATTATTCCAAGCACCAACAAGCCGATGTACGTACAAGCGAAAGACCAGACCAATGAACCGAAAGACCGCCTTTCCTGCGTGTGCGTGCCGTTGACCAGATGAGAGATCTGAAAAAGAAAAATGGAAAGCCTTTTTCTTGCTTCGCTTACATGCTTGTTCTATGAGTGGACTACTCCATTGGGGAATACTCCTTAATGTCATATACTGGATGCTCGAGGCTCCCCCAATCGAAAGCTGCGGCAGTAGGGGAGTTTCAAGAAGATCAATGAGCACCCATTGATCGAGTTGGGGAGTTTACCTCTGCCTTCTTCTTTCCGATTGATCAAGTAAAAAAAATCCAGTTGATTACGAGACTTTCTGATAGAGGATAGTTTCCAGTAGAGCGGGAAGGCTTAGTTAAAAGGAAAGCAAAAGCACTTTCAAGAGATCCTAGGCCGAAAGCCATTTCTCGATAGTTTAGTGAGCCCCTAGTACCTTAATCAGAGAGCTTGAACACGCTTTCTGCTTAAAGAAAGATTGCCATAGAGACGACTGATACAGACAGGGGACAACTCTTTTTAAAAGAAGAAGTTCGTCCCGCACCTCCTGGTGTGCTGCTTCCTGCCACTACTTTTTGAGTCTCCCACTCCTCTATTGGTTGAATTCATATTAAAGAGAGAAATTCCAGTTTCTCTAGTGGAATTAGAGTTTCTCTCTTCCTAAACTGGAAATACACGCTTTCATTTAGGGTTTTTTCCCTCGAGTACCCACCCCCCTGCGTAACCCCCTAGTTTAGGCTCATTAATAGCGTGTATAATCGAACCAGGCCGAACCTAACGCGAAAGCCCTTGCGCGGTATCCGTTTTCTTGTTTGTTGACAGGAGAAGTCTATTTACATGAAGGAATTACATTGAATAAAGTAGAGGAATAAAAACCTCCGGGTGCCCTCCTATGTTGGAACTCCCGCCAAGCGTTCACTGCTCCTGCACCTGCTCATGGTTGACTTTCTGGCATATTTACTATCTTCGTATATTTGTTATTTCATATGTGATATTCTTCTTCTCTAGAATAGTGGAATTCAACTTGAATTTCTATTCCTTCAAATCCAGCATGACATGTGTCAAGAAGCGTAGTACCCCGACCCATCAATCAAATAAAGGCTATACACTCCTGTTTTGGCTAATTCAATGTAACCATATAAACGAAATCCCATATAGACCAGACAGATGACCTTCACTCCGGGCAGGAAATGATCTATTGAATAAAGGGAACTCCACCTCTGGAGAGGATACAACATATTGAAATAAAGGAATTGGTGGATCTCTCCCATCAGACGGATCAACGGCACCGGGCATGGGATACACAGGCAGGAGAGCTGATTTGACCGGGCAGACCAGATGAGCGAGATTGATTTAAAGCGAAAGCGCTGTGCCAACTTGCGTACAAGATTTATATATGGATTTTAAACAATAGTAAAATCCTCTTCAAAAGTCCTTTCGTACAGGCTGGCTATTCAAGGTCTATTGGCTTTCTTGCTTATGCGGTACTTCGACCGCTAAGCCTCGCTTATGCACCGAGAAAGATCGTCGATAGGAAAGCTCTGTTACGCACCAACGACGGCCCCTTCTCTTTCCCTTTCTCGTCTCCTACCTTAGTCCTTTGCTGGCTTGAATGAATTCCATCTCTTTTTTTCTTTGTTTGCGAGAGTTACTCAGAGGACGACCCACCGGTAGACCTAGACTCGAACGGATAGAATCATACTACCGCTGCCGATGCCGTGCCTTCACACCCGAGATGCTCACTTATAGAGTCAGTGCTTCTGCCGCTGCCATAAGAAATGCTACTGAGACTAATACTGCGAATACTACCGAGACCGCGAATGCTGCCGATACCGGAGCTGCTTACCGACGGTCCTTCGCTTACTTCTCTGGAGTCAACGATGCCGCTTTTTCCGTCACGGAGACTGCTGGCCCTTGGGATGGACCGGCTTATTGGCTTAATGCTCTCGTTCGTTCTCTCACGCGCCCGATAAAGCGAAGGATAGGGATCGCCGCTCGTGTCTTACTGTAGATATCGTTTCGTAGCCCACTTTTTTTAAGACAAAAGAGTTGTTTGCCAGGCTTGAATGAGAGAAAACGGATGGCTAGCGATGTATCATATGTCAGTAGCAGTGAACATGACGGCAAGTCCGGGTAGGCGAACATTCTTCTTGCTTGGTCTTTTATAGGTATGTTAAGTCTTTGGTGTAGTACGGTTGAGTGAGTTCGCTTGATCTTTGCTAATTGGCTTACATTGTTATTGCTGTATACTGGTATAGAGTATATCTGTATATTTCATTTGAATACTTCTTTTAGTAAGATCTTATATCATCTGTTCCAAGAGCGATGGGATCCCCCTCTATCACCGGATCGAGGGGAGCCCGAGCGACATTAAGAATAGCTTATAAAAGGAGAACTGGCTAACGAAGCCTAGCTCGTTTAGGTCCTGCCATTCCTACCTATCTATCATCTATCATTGGTCAACTCGGGAATCAGCTAGACCCGACTTTCTCTTTCAAATGAATTGATTCGCCAGTTTATGAGCTCACTAAGCCGGAAGCCAACGCTATATCTCTTGCTATGGCTCTTAGCTCATTATTGGTGGGGTATCTGGTCAGCACACTAAGAATGAAGTAGTACGATCGGCGGGCGTTGGAAAGAGAGCTTCAGTACAATTCTCGCTGCTTAGCGAAGTGAGGTACAAAGCACCTTTCCGCTCTTTGCTTTGCGTATGCTGGTTCGAAATCCACTTCTTTCGCTGTCTTCTTTGTACTTGTTTGGAATCTTTCTCTTGGTATGAGGTTTGAAACCCCGCTTTTTCCCCTTGAGCTTGAGCTTGCATGCTGCCGGCTCATCCATTGCTGATGATTTTCCGAAAGTAGGTTCGAATGACTTAATGCAATTGGTTTGGTAAATGCCGTAATAGATGTCGTGAGATCCTCTCCTTCCCCCACTTCTCCTGAGGCTAGAATCGGGAGTCGGCGTCGAGAAGGGGGGCAGTCGGAAGTAGCGACGGGTTAATCGAAGGTAGCGAGTCTCGGGTCTTTGTCGCCAGTCTTTCTTCCCCGGGTTAAGTCTAAGTCTTTTTCTTCCTCTGGTCTTGCGAGTTAAGGGTCTTTGTACGAGAAGGTTCCAATTCAAATGCTCTAAATGGGCTTTTTCTTCTTGATTTTTTTCCGGTATGGCGCTCCGCGAGTAAGGAGCGAATCCACATCAGTTGTAAACCCCAATGAATATCGTTCGACCGTTATCTCCTAGAATGCGGCAATTCCTATATTCAGTGGTCATCATTTTGACCTTTCTCGGTCTATCCTATTTGTTTTTGTGTCTCATCGGCCTTGATTTAATCCTTATTTTCTTTTTTTCCTCGGTTTCCAAGGTGGGATTCCTTTTGGGGGGTCGAGTCCTATCCTTTTATCTATTAAAATTGGGCTGCCACGGGGTGCTTGCCTGTGGCATTGGATTAGCTGTGAGGTCCCTCCTAGCAGCCGAAGCCACGCCTTTCGTTGCGAATATGATGCTTCCCGGCGGGGTTTCTGACGCATCCAGCTCGTCGGGGGATTGGCGGGGATATTTAAACTGGCCTTCCCCGGAGGAAGGGGATTCCGCCCCAGGGCCATCAACTGCCCGGGCCCCCGCCTTAAGGGGGGAGGAGGCCCTCCACGTAGCATCTTCTTCAACTGCAACCCCGGGTCAACAATGGGAAACCGGGGTGGATCCAGGTCAACCACCGATGGTAGCGGAGCAAGCAGGGCCTTCGCACCAAGCTGCTATTGTTCACAATCGCAGCTTGGAATCCTCCATCAGGAGTCGAATAAGGTTCCTGGAGGATGATTCCACCATCTTTCTCCTTGACAAAGAGAAAGGGGAATATTGGAACGAAATTAGGGGGGCCCTAGAGCAAGCTCCCTCTCGGGAGGAATATACTCGATTACTCGAGTTCGAGAACCGAGATCTCCGGATCCGGGAGCTTAAACACTCCTGTTTTTCTCAATTTCGGCAAGTGCTTTCTGAACAGCCTGCCTTGAAAGAAAATACCGACTACGAGCCGGAAGAAGCCTTGATCGACTTCTTTAACAAGAAGCGGAACGAGCTGGACGCCCACCGCGAGTGGAACATAGCGGACAAAGACGAAAAGGAAATCGAATTGATAGCTAGGGTTGCGCAAGATATCAGAGAGCGCGGCCCCGACTCTAACTATATGAGTGAGATCTTATCTTAGGGGATAACGGGTAAAAACGCTTTGCCTTACCTATGATTCTCCTTCGGACTCTCATTCTCATTTTTGGTTTCATACTACCTTTTAGACTAGACTCAAAGTTGTAATCTTCACCCCCGGATGTAGGCTTTATAAGAAAGAGATGTAGCTGAACCGGGTTACCAAGTTGTGGTTCTTAGGTTAGAAGCTTCAGGAAGGGAATCCCGAAGCGCGGGTTCGAATCCCGCTCATGACAAAAGAGAGTGCTGAACTCTCTTAAGAAGAGAGTCTCTATTTATTCAATTAACACAAACTAGTTTTCAAAAAAGAAGGAATCTCTTTCTCTTCAAGTGAGTCAAGGATCTTAGCCAACGGTGACCGGCTCAATGAGCACTTTTGGGCGAAGGTTTTTCGATCAACTAGCTTACTTGAAGATAAATAGCCATTCTTATCTCTCTTATGCAAATATTATTTTTGAACAAGAAGGAAAAAGAAGGAGTTTCAAAAGACAGAATGAAATAGAAAGGTAATTCTGTAGGTTCAACTCCCAGCCGGAAGTCTACGCTCCATCTTATCCACGAGGACCGGCTAAGCCGTTGTGCTGGCCAGTTTCCCGAACTACGTCAGGATTTGATTCCGCTCGCGTGTACGTAGGCAATCTTCGGATTCAGTCCATATCCTCCTTTTGAAGATTTCGTTACAAAAATCGTTTTCAAAACTACAAACTCGCCATTTCAAGAGGAAGTGATGCACCAATCTAGGGTGGTTTTCACTAACATCGATTGATTGATGCAATCACAGGAAACAGAACTCTCTCGGCAAAATTGGCAAAGGGAAGAAAAAGCTTCTACCACCCCGGGATCAAATCCTCACCCGGTCTGTCACCAAAGCAGCAATGGCAGACTTAGATCAAGAAAACCTGGGACCTGGAGATAATGCCGTGACTAATCTGCAAGTTAAGGTTGACAAGCTCAGCAGCCTGATGGAGAGATTTATGACCAGACCAGAACCCGTAGTACAACAGAATACGGGAGCCTCCTCCGTAGCGCTAGGGCCAGCCAATGTGTTCATTCCTCCCGCCACACTGCCATCAAGCTTCCCCTTTAGAGCGACTACCCCGCGTTCTATGGGGAGAAAGCGCAATCACAACTCTAGAAGCTAATCCTCTTACTAGCGGACTTCCATCTCAAGCAGCTCCTTCTATAAGACCTTGGTCAATCAGTTCCTTTTACTCATATTCATGTGCTGCGGATTCTCGAACAAGAACAGCAGATTCAATGCCATCCTCTTCTACTAGTGATTAATGTGCGAAAACAGCCTCTTCTGGGCATGTCCCTGAGACTAGTGCAATCCGGGCATTTCGGGAGAAAACCGTTAGCAAGAAAGCCCTCTCGCCAAGAAGACTAAATGATAAAGAACCTTCCTTGCCTTACTATGATTCCCATCTCGAAATCAAACCTGTTAAAATCAATCTCCCTCACAGGAAAAAGGCACAAACAGCCTATTTGTACTAACAGGACCAGGACAGCTCCTTCTGTGCTTAAGCTTGCTCTAGCTTCCCTCACTTCTTGTTATGCGTCCTATTCTCTTAGTCTACTATGCATGGCATGCCTGCTCGTAGGGCCCAGATCTTTCTAATACTGAAATCCTGTATACGAAATTTCTTCAGTTGCTTACTCGACCAGACCGAACACCCGAAAAAGAAGTTCTTTCTCCATCGAACGGAAATGGACGAAGAGCGAGGAGCGGATTCAACAATTGCAACTTCTAACTTCAAACTCTACTGTGGCCCGCCCGTGACGCTTTTTTTCTGCTTCTTTCTTGGCGGAGTTAGCAGAGAAGGGGAAAGCAGGCAGTAGTGGGAATCAAGAAAAACCCCCTCTGGCAAAGCCTAATTATTTAGGGCGTAGCAGGAAGATTCGCTGGAACCCGAGAGCTAGCAAGAGAATAGAAAGAATTCCATGTTGGCACGCTCCCTCCTATTGTAGGCTTATTTTCCACTGGACAGTGTTACGGAAACTTCCAACGAAAATGGCTGCTTTTGTGTTTGCAATGAATTGAGTGGTTCCTTCGAGGAAGCGCTGTAAAATGTAAAACAGTTGGCACGCGACTGACGTACGCTTTGCTTTCTTCTTGTCCAACCGATTGAAAGTTTATTCCAACTCGAATTGATTAAGTAATGGAGAAAGGGGGCATGCATTGACTAAGAACTTATCAACATCTTTTTCCGATGTCTACTCAGAGAAAGACTAGCTCTTATCTTTAACTATAAGCAATAGCGCCTAAGATGGAGAAAGAAAGATTACTGTATCTTGTGCACCCATAAGGAATGATGAAACCCTTCAGTGATCAGTTTAGCGTCTCAAAAGAAAAAGCGTAATAATATCTCATCCCCCTTTTCGGCTTGCTTCTTTTGATGACTAACAGCGGGTCAGGCTAGCATTGGTTTATTCAATCTCTTGTGCTTACGCAACCTTAGCTTCGCGTCAGTGGTGGATAAGTTTTGCAAGTCAAAGGTTTTCTGAATGTGCTAGTCATCACTATTTGGTACTAAAACAAAGAAATCCTTTAAATATTAAATAAATGGCAAAGTGAAAGTTCCGTTCCCCTTGACCCAGATAATGGTCATGTGTACTGCATGCAGTCAAAAGATTAGCACACGGTACATTGATCTTTTTGAGGACCATCTCTATGCTCGAAAAAAGCTTTTCCCCTCAAACTCTTCTGATCCGTAAGCATAATTAGGGATAAGCGGGTTGCAGTGCCTAAAACGAAGTGAAAGAGCACTTTTCCCTTTGCTTCGAATTGACATCGGGAGAGAGAATAATCCACCCTCGGTTGGCTAGACTTATAACCCGCAGTTCGATCGAGTTCCAAAAGGAAAGAAAACGGATGTGCGCTGACAGCATAGTCCGGCTTCCGAGCCCCTAATGCCGCATCTTCCTCAAAAGGGCTCTTGAAGGCTGATCTTTGGGCATTCAAAGAATTCCTTATTTTCTTCATCACTCCGATAAGCCAGGAGCTGTCCTTCTTTCACAAGCCTTGAATGGGGACAATTATCCCACTTGGAGCCGTGCCATGCATATGGTTCTTTTTGGCAAGCACAAAGTCGGGTTCATCAAGGGAACTCTTCCCAAGCCAGCAGCTACTTCTCCACACCTTCTTCAATGGGCACGCTGCAAGAGTATGGTGCTCTCATGGCTCCTCAAAGGATATTGCCAATAGCGTGATATACATGGAGACTGCCTATGATGTTTGGGCAGATCTTCGTGATCGTTTTTCTCAACGAAAGGCGCCTCGAATACTCAATTAGATAATAGTATAAAAATAAAAAAAGTAGAAAGGGAAACCGCTAATTCAGTGCGACTCGGTCTAGATCAGTTAAAAAGGGGGTAAAAAAAATGGAGAGAGTGTCCTTGATCTTGATTTATGATATTTATAGAAAGATAAGAAGATAAGGAATAGGCTGTGGGCCTAGCGTGTGAGATGACTGTCTTATCGTATCGCTTTTCACATTCTTATATCCCTGGTTCCTAACTTTAGCTCTTCCCTTCTTATCTCCTTTTGTTAACAGGTATTTCCTCTTCTAGTCGACTTACCCCCGGAGTGATCTCGCTACCTTAATGGAATCCCCATTTCTCTTTCCTCTCTTTGCGAAAGACACGCAATTTCATTCTTTTCCATTCATCTCATTCACTCTTTAGTCGGATCTAACTTGAGCTCTTGAGTTTCTGCTATCAAGCTCGCTTGCTTTTGAGTTCGCTTTTCACTACTCTGAATCTCTATCGCTTTCACCGAAACCAAGGGAAAGCCCCCCCAGAGAGAGGAGTTCACACCGACCGCTACTCTCTTCTTCAAGAAAGGCGGATCTAGAACTGTCACCTTCCTATTGTATTGAATAGCGAGATAGAGTCAAAGTCAAGCATTCCAATTGGTGGGCTTCTAGAGACAGAGTGACCATTGAGAGTTGCCTACCCCCACCCTCGGGTCATGAGCCGGCTTAAGCCCTAAAGTTCCTTCGCTTCCTTATAGCCTTCCACCAACAGCAGATTCGTGTGCAGCTTCTTCCTTTGGTGCCTAGTCTATAGGTCCAATCCCATTAAAGGATATTTAACCCTTAGGGCGGCTATCCCTGGAGCATTGATGGCCTTCATCCTGAACAGATTAACAGGATGTTAGGCATGATGATCGCAGCCTCAAATGCCTATCTTCACGGGAAGAATGAAGCTGAAACTGCATATCGACTTATCACTGAAGGATTTGTCGGTACGCTGAAAAACTGGTGGGATCATCTACCAAAGGAAGCCAAGGCAGAGATTGAAGCTTCTGTAAGGATTGATCTATCTCCTGGTCAACCTGCTCGAGACTCAGAAGGACAGCGAATCCCGAATCCAGTAGAGAGTTTACTCGCTACAATTCGGACACACTTCTGCGGTCCACTAGAAAGTGATGAGAAGAAGCATCGTGCAGCCCTGATGAGCCTAAGGCTTTTCCTTGATGAGTATAAGTGGTACAAAGACGTCTTCCTAGAACGCGTCTTCTACATGCCCGACTGCAACCGAGCAGTCTGAAAGGAGAAGTTTATCGCAGGATTGCCGAATGGCCTAGGAGAT
>Ga0153967_100453_pt1 | contig 15634 bp, 23 predicted proteins | sample TSFL051MetaG_FD_104688 | JGI IMG/M metagenome (GOLD analysis project Ga0153967, IMG submission 104688) | Attine ant fungus gardens microbial communities from Florida, USA - TSFL051 MetaG | ecosystem: Host-associated > Fungi > Mycelium > Unclassified | place: USA: Florida, Paynes | collected...
AGTTAGCAACCAACACAGCAATAGAAGATCAGGGTGCAACACACAAGTTGAAGCCAAGGTTATTTCCTCCATCATCAACAAAACAACACTCCAGATCTTACATTTCTTCTCTTTTCTTTGGTAGTATACTTATAAACAAGCTCTAGACAATATTCATCTTGGACCTTGGAGTATCTAGTTTTCTTTTATTAATACAGATCAACACTGCTACCTCTGACACTACTCCATGACACCTGCATAGAAATAACATTTTATAAGGATAATTTAATGTTCTTTCACAGGATTAATTTTTGGTTACAAAGGAAGGCAATGTTGGCATAGATATTCTGTTCTAGTGGAGTAGTGTAATAACTCCACAAGTTTTGCCCAAGGTTCTCCAAATGACACCAGGATCCACAGACATCCCAACATCACTTTTCATAAGGTGATCAAAAACTCTGTCTCTTTCCTCTAGCAGCATTTATTTGGTCAAACAGTTTGCATCACTCTGAGACACTTGATGTGCCTTTGATTTCTTTTCTCCCTTCACTTTCCCTCTTTTCATGGATTTAGATCAGAGGGGAAAAAGAATTGTGCCAGGTGACACTAAACCTTTGGCAACCCAAATAATAGCTAAATATCCACCATGAATAAGCAAGAAGCCATGGATTTCAGAGTGAACACATCAAGCATTGATAGCATTATTCCAATTACCACCCCACCATTTCCTCATTCGTTCCCCACCATGTTCTTCATAGTCTTGTCGGGTATATCCATGATGTTCCCCAGCTTCACTGAGTTTGTTCATACCATACCAGGCATTCATAGTTGGATTTTCTGCACACTTGATGACTATAGGCATCTCGGGAGGTAGAACGGGTCTGAGCGTAACTTCAAGGCGGTCTGAGAGACCCGGAAGTTGTGAGGGCCCACCAGTCAGGAAAATGTTCTGTGATGAAATCAGACCTCTGGGTGATGAGAACGAAGTGTCCCTAGAACTTACGTTGACTAGGCGTCCTTTCTCAGCTTCGGTGAACCTCGTAAGAACATTCTGTATTACTTCACCTAGACCAGCGGAGTCGACACCGGCTAGATTAGGTGAAAACCATGTCTCGCAGACTCGCCAACGTTCTGTTGTGAGATGAATGCGGGCATTGCCACGGAGGTCACCGTCTTCGTATACAGGTTTAAAGGCAGACAGGAGTGCAGAACGCTGAGAACTAATTGCAGCATGTGTGTGGTCAATTGTGAATGTGGGATCAAATTGCAATAGTTTCTGTTCCACGATTTTGAGTTGATCAAAATCGTCTTCTTCATCTGAAGATACAGTCGTTGTGTTCTTCACCTAGAAGAAACTACTCGTGTGCTAGATTAAGAGATCAAGGGATGGCTCACAATCTTGCGGTAGATAGCCCAATCGGCGTCATCTGCGCCAAACATATCCTCTCCTCCGCCTTTGCGTTTCTTTTTTGGCACGCGATCATCGTTGGCCAGATTGGCAATGTTTTTCATCCGCGCTTGGGAGGCGGCACTTTTTCGGTCGCTCAGTGCCGCTTTACGTCGTGCGCGGTCTTTAATACGCGTCATTAAGGACTGCAAACTAACTCAGACGAATGCGGTTGAGGGGGAGGGTTAAACAGACGGCGTGTTCCTCCCATAATCGTTTTGACCAGCCTTTGAAATCATTTTCGCGTTCATCTTCTTCCCTCTTTTCCTCGCGTTCTTTCTCCTCGCGTTCCTTTTCTTTTTCCTTACGAGCGCGGGCACGTGCCTCGTACCCTGCTTTCAAAAGCTTCTGTTTCTTCTTCTCTTTGAGGCTTTCCTCATCCAACTGGAGGGAGAATGTTTAGATAACAGTGGACAGACAACATATCCTACCTCGGCATCCGGGACATCAACTAGAGGAAATATCGGTTCTTCCTGTGTGCTGATGAGCTACCGTACAGTATGCGGCGATACAGGAACACACGACTGGTTCATGAGATTCTATTATGCCTTGCTCCTTTTTCCGAGCTTTAGTGATATGATTGTCCAGTTTTCGGATGGCTTGGTCAAGTGCTGCATCAGAGTCAAAGCCTTCAGCTTGAAGCTTATTCTAGGTAGGCAAAGGCTCAGCGTCGGAGATTGGAGAGGAAACGACGTACCGTCCATTCGCGCTTGGAATCTGAGCTCTTGCCTTCCCGCATAGCCGTCAAATACTGCAGATCGCTTTCCTTTTGTTTCAATTTTTCGGCCCTATTTTTTGCAGCTATCTCTTGCAGCTTCTTGCCTTGTTCTTTGCGTTTCTCAGCAATTCTGGCCAGTTCTTCCTCTGTCTTCTCTTCTTGGAGTGGAACTGCGAAAGGGAACTGAACGATACACTCGGAGGCGCGAAGGGAGTTGGGATCTTGCAGGGAGCGGACGCGAGTGAGGTAGTTGGGTACGAAGGAGCATAAGTTATTGAGCATCCACTGCGAACGGACAGATCAGACTGAAATAGAGACATGGTAAAATAGACTTGCATTGGCTTGAGTCAGAGTCACACGTGTGGGGAAGCTGGGGTATTTCAGTTGAATAAGTTTGAGGAGGTACTCAGAGGTCTGAGATGCTCCCCATGGAATCCTGGACAGGAAGATGAGGAGAGACAGACGACTGTGGAAGTGAGGAGATGGTACCTCTTTGCATGGCTGAGGATCCCTTTACCGTTCAAGACAGGAATCACAGACGTGGAAGCGGTGTTGAAGGATACAACCAATCCGTCCGCAGTGAAAGGCATTGCGGAACCATTGTCGTTGTAGAAGGACATGATGCCGTCTATGCAGTACGTGACTTGAGGTATAGAATAGAGCTCAAAGAGTAGCTCGGATGTCACTAGAAGGGGATATGAGCACTGTAGGGTGCGAGAGGGAGACACATACGAGCACGGGAGTGAAGGGGCGTGGCGACACGCTCCGTCATAAAGACACGATGGTCTACGGTGGGTGTGTCGATCCCCAGCTGGATAAAGGCATAGTCCAGCGCGTTTTCCTAGCCAGCCATGAATGGGAGCAGTGAGATGCCGGAGACAACATACCAACGCCTCGAAATTGAGAAGGACATCGCCCTCCCATGGTGATCTTGCCTGTCCCCTGGCCCCGGTTTCGCAGTCGACGGCCTCGCCGAAGAGCAAGAGAGACTTGTTGTTGCGGCGCTCCTTGTACTTGGCCACGACATTGGGTGCGGTCCTGGGCTCGTGGTGGGCGAAACCCCAGCGAAATGTGGTTGAGCCGTTGTCAATGATGAGGTCGTAGTCGGATCCTGGGTCGTGCAGCGGGGGTGGAGGGGGCGAGGGGAGGAGGAGGGGGAGGGTGTATATGTTGGCCATAAGTTTATATAAGTTTTTTGTGATGAGCGCGACTTGCCACAGCTCGTCATGGCCGACCTCACCGCCCTCCTCAATGACTCCAAGGCTCTCGTCTCCAAGCTCCCAAAGGCTGACCTGCCCCCTGTCGCTCTTTCCCTCGACCAGATCGAGGCTCAGTCCCGTCGTCTCGTCTCGCGGCAGCCAGCATCCTCAGATGCAGACCGCGGGTGTGTATTCTCCATTCTTCCCTCTGCCCTGCAATTTGACGTCAAGTCTTCAGTAATTTTCTTCTTGCAAAAGCACACATCGATGCTCCTGCGCTTTCCAGCTCCATCGCTCACTTGAACACCGCAGCAACATTCACGCCACTACAGGCGCTTCAGGACACCGATGTCGCGGGTTATCTGCGCCATGCCCACGAACAGAACCTCATCTCTACTATAGAAGAGGGTAGAAAGGAGACACAAGACGACTTTTACCGTGTGCTCGAGGAACGGAGCCAAAAAGACTGGGAGGCCAAGAAAAAACGCGTCTTTGAAGAGTTGGGAGCACGTGTGGGTGGCACCAACATGGGTGCTGTCGAACTCAGGAAGAGCACTTATGGAAAGAACAGTCTCCTGGCAAGCTCAGCTTTCTGGTTGTTCCTCATGTGTTGACCCGCGTCTCCAGGGCGTAAGCGTGTCTCGGGCGCCTGTCATATCGCCCCAGATGCAGAACAAGATGGTAGCCTATAAACGCATCGTAACAGAATTGAACTCTGCTCGTCTTAAGAGAGCATCCTACCCCATCCTTCACTCCCTCATCGATGCTTCTGTCTCTCTCTCTGACGTGCGTACTATCCCCCGTTTCATTTCACCTATCCAACACCAACACCAACAGCCCCGTGGACACGAAACTACTCAAGCTCTTCATATCCTGGCAAAAATTACCGATGAACCCCCGCCGATGGAAGATGCAGGAGAAAATATCATCAGTGCACCACCCTTCGAACGCAAATACGCCCGAGCTTATCTTGGAGACCAAGATTCTCGCGATGCCGCCACTCTGAGGAAACAAATCGCGCGTGGTGCGAGAGAGGCGCTGGAAGAGCAGTACTGGGAGATTTTGGATACGACTGTGCGGACTAGACAGACCGAAGCAAGGTTGGGAGGCGATCCCAGTGTTCGTAATAAGACCAGGGCTTTCCTAGCAGTCAGGTGTTATAGCAATGGCGAGTGGGAAGATAGAATTGAAGTACGCTTAATCCATGTTATCACCCAGAGGTCAAGAGTCTGATACAATCTAGTTGGTGGCAGGTCAGCCCATCTGGGCTAAGCTTTTCTTTTTGGTACGGACGGGTCACACCCACGAAGCTTTGCAAGAGGCAATACAAAATCAAGGAGCCATCGGGCACAAGGAAGTCAACTTCATCAGCTATTTCAAAACTTGGATTGAGTCTCCTGAGCGAAAGCTCTCAAAAGCTCAACGAAGTCATCTTCAGGTTGTCTACAATGCACATATGTTGCATTCCTCGGTCGTTGACCCGTACAAAATCGCCTTGTACAAACTGATGGGCAGGATTGAGCCTTCAAGGAGGAATGTCCCACATGTCACGACGACAGCAGAGGATTGGTTATGGTTCCAGTTGATGATGGTTTGTTGTCTGGCCTGTTTCTCCTGGTTGTAGCTTATTGAAGCCAGATCGATGAAGATGAAGATGGTGGTCTTCGCGTCTTTGGTGAAGTCCTGCTTAATTACGGTGAACGTCACTTTGATGGTACCTCGGGTCAACGTGGTAGGCGAATGTGGCCTATCGTGTTGCTCATCTGCGGACAATTTGAGCGGGTAAGGAGAATTAGATTATAAGTGACTTTGTCTGATCATGTGTCCAGGCCGTTGCTGCGCTTTGGGAGAATAGCGAAACAGAAATCGAGGCTATTCATCTGGCTATCGCTTTGGCATACTACGGTCTCCTACGTGTGCCTCCACGTTCCGAAACTTCAGACGTTACTCCTCGTAAGCCGGATCACTTGTCCATGTTTCCGTTCTGATTCGTTTTCGTAGTCTCCTTCTCCTCAGGTTCACCTCCTGCTTTGAGCCTTTCAACCCTGGTGTGGCGATATATCCGCCAGTTTGTCAAATTGGACGCTAAAGAAGCATTGCAATACGTGTATACCGTTTGCCTCTCAGCGGATCAAGGGGATGTTGGCAAAGAACAAGTTGAGATCGCCTGGGAGCTTGTGAGAAGAATTATTGTACTTGCTGACAACGGGCCAGTATGGGAAGAGCTTGTTGGCGGCTTCCGCGGAGACGGCTCGCGATTTGTATGCATTGAAACTGATTTCCATGAAGGATGCATGTTGATTTCATATATCCAGAGCGGATTGATCGAACAGAATGCAAGACTGCTTTGTCTCACAGAAGCTCAACAATATAAAGAGCACATTCTCCTTCGTGCCGCACGCAAATCAGAGGAAAATGACCGTGTCTCCGAGGCTATCAAGCTCTTTAACCTTGCGGGTGATTATAGAACCGTTGTATCATGCCTTGCTATTGCCTTAGGGAACATAATCGCCAATTCGGGACCAGATGAAAAAGGACATAATATTCAACAAACAGCAAAAGAGATTCTGCACCACTATGAACGTACGAACAAGGTTGTTGGTAGAAACTATGACGCTGCAGCCAACTTGCTCAAAATACGTGAGGCAATAGAAGCCAAGGAGAGTGGAAAACTAGAAGTCGCACTGGGATTGTTGGAGAGCACGAAATTGGTGCCATTGGCTGAAGATACAATGAAAATTGCAAGGAAGGCTGAGGAATTCAAGGACTTGCATGAGAGCGTGCAACGAAATTTGCCGGTGTATTTGTTGTTGACGATGCGCACGCTGGCAGAAGTATATCACAAGGTGAAGAGCTCGAGTGCGACGGATGTGACGAAAGAGAAGGTATGTATCTTGTGGTTCTTAAACAGACGAAAATGTTTAACAGCGATATAGAGTATTGCTTCCATTCGCAAAAAGTCGAGGTCGGTGATGATATTTGCAGGTTTACTCAAGTATCGCATGTCACCCGATGTGTATTCAAATCTTACGCGACTGGATGTGGAGATTGCGCTCTGAGACTTTGTTTACTGTGTTAATTTAATATCCACTATTAGAATACTATCGTTGCGTAGATACGAACTCTTCGACTTGTTCCTCGTCGCTACTGATATCGTGGTCCTCCGTCTCGTTTGTTTGGCAACGATGCTGGAGAATGTCAGTGTGTTTGCACCAGAAAAAGGACCAGACGTACATGGTATACCGCTGCCCAGTAGCCAGACCAATAGCTGGCTTGTATTGCGCGTTTGAAAGCTTCATCCTGAGAGATGAGTAGCTGAGATGTGTGGGTTGGCCCAGTGACTTGGTGCTTAGCCGTGTCGAGAGTGGCAGACAAGCTCGCGTCATGGGTTGGGACAAAAGAGGCAAAGTCGATAGGTTGAGTGTCAGATTGGTTTAGCGGTGGATGGTTAACATGTTCCGATTTTTTGGTCAAGTTTTTTGGAGGAATGTTGTACCAGCTATGATAAAATGAGAAAAAGAAAAAGAAGAAAAAAAAAGAGAGAGAAACGAACAGGGGGGATTTATGAAGTGGTTCCTTTTTCCAGCCTTGGTCTGGACCGTGGTATGCCTCATATTCCTCGATGGCAGCGTCCCATGCTTCAACGAGTGCAGAGTCGTCCCAGATTTCTTCATGTGTGAGTTCGCGGCTTTGTGCCGTGTCATCCAAGGTTTCGTTTTCCTCTACTGGTCGAGGTGGCGCAGATCGCTTGTTGCGTTTACGTTTTTTGGTTGGGGCGACATAGGGTTCAGTTATGTCCTCGTAAGAGACGAGAGAACGGGAAGTCATGATGATGATTGGGTTGCAAGGCAGACTTGGAAAATATATGTGACAAGAAAATACATATACAATAGATAAAATGTACTCGGGATCCCACAATGATCACCAGTCCTCTGTATCGGTCCAGCCACCCCTGTCGCGATTTTGGCCAGAACTGCCGAGTTTTGGTTTTGAGCGAGCCTTGCGACCGCCAAGCTCCTTGTACCTCTGGCGCATGTCGAGTTTGGAGGATCGGGAGACGGCCTGAGCCTCCATGCGCCATTGATGCTCTTTGATCTCACGAGGTGTGTGATATCCAGAGTTGTAGGCTGACGAGGAACGGGAGAAGGGCGTGGACGGTGGTGAACGCTCGCGGAGGGATTTGAGATGGATAACACGCTGTTCCAGCTGGGAGTCAGTCGGCTGCCTTTTGGTTTTTGGACATGGCCTACCCAGTTTTGTTTCGACTCGCGTTTGGACCATTTTCCGGGCGGCAGACTTGCGTCGTGGAAGTTTTCTCTGCGGTAGTGCTGGAACCAGACTACAGAGGGTGAGTGAGCTCTGGCTAGCGGCGGCTGGGGCAGGTAGATATATACCGTAGTTGATTGTCTGGCTGCGACTCCACTTTTTTGAAACGAGCGAGCACCCGGCGAGGTCCCGCAGAGAAAGACAGGCAAAGATGCGCTGCGAAATGTCTGTGGGCAGGGTTCGCAGAGGATCTGTGTGCTTGACTGTTGCTGCTGTGCTCCTCAGCGCCGGCGACGAGGGCCGTGTGGTGTGCGGCGAGGCAACAGGGACGATATCGTCGTCGCTGTCGTGGGGCACATTTGAACGGAGGAGATGGTAGAGAAGGCTCATTGTAACTTGCTAGACGGTCCTAAACAAGGTCCATACGCCAGAAGCATACGACACTATTTCATTCGCCCCCAGCTTGCTTTCCCCGTACAGCCGGTCCACGAACGTTATCGGCACCTCGCCAACGCTGCACCCCAGCGCTCGGGCCCGCACCATCATCTCCATCTGGAACACATACCCCTTGGACACCGTCGAGCCCATAATCTGCCGCAGCACCCCCGTCCGGTACAGTCTGCCGCAGTCACTTTCAGTCTCCGACTGAATCGGCATCCCGGCACCCACCTGAAGCTCCCTGTCACATCGCTCACACCCGGACCCAGCACCGTCGCCGCCAGAAAATTGGCACCCCGCGACACAAGCTTGCGGCGCAGATCCCATCCATACACTCCTCCAGCCTGAGCACCCTCCAGCGCTGGCTCGGCACATCCCCGGTATCGCGTCCCCGTCACAATGTCCAGATTGTGCGCCTGTTGCTGCCGGATAAATTGCGGAATAAACTTGGGCTGCACCTCCCCCTTCAGCCTCTCCTTCTCAGAAATGATCATGCACTCACATGGTGCGAAAAGTCGGCGTCCATAATTATCACAAAGTCTCCACTGACAAAGTTCAGTCCATGCATGTACGCCGTTCCCAGTCCTAGTTTGCCGGCACGAGGTTTCAAGATCTGTTCTGTATATGTCTATAGCAAATGTTTCAGTGCACGCTATCACTCACAACCCTGTCCTCCCCGTACACCCTCGCGAGCTGTCTCGCAATCTCTTGCGTCCCATCCGGACTCGCATCATCTACCACAATGATTTCCCAAGCTAGGCCACTTGTTCTCCGTCAGTCCGGAGGAGACCCGCAATGACCTTACATACTTCTCGTTAAACGTCTTGGCGAGTAGCCACACGATTATCGGCAAGTTTTTACGTTCGTTGTACGTCGGAAGAATGACAGAGTACTTGTGAGTATCCGAGCTGTTGAACTCGCCCTGCATGTTCAATGACACTGCACTTTCAAACGGGTTCATGCAATAAATACGTCGTTTTGTGACGTGTCATTGTCATCTTGTCACAACAACGCTCTGATCCTGAACATGGCTTCGCCTCCCGTCATTCGTCCCAGAAACCTGCCTCCATCTTCAACCATACAACCACAGACTCCTGCCATCGCAAAACTACAATCCCTTCTACGCCAGTTCATTCGCATTTCGATATTCGATGGCCGCATCTTCATCGGCACGTTTGCTGGGACTGATAAGCTACTTAACATCATCCTCACCAATGCCGAAGAGTACAGGTTGTCCCCGCTCTGTGTTTATCGTTTTTTGAGTTGCCACTTATCCATCACTTCATAGAGTGCAGGGCTCCAGCGAGCCGCCGGATGCACGATATGTCAATCTTGTCATGATTCCCTGGCGTCATATCTCCTCTGTCGAAGCCCCGGCTCGTTGGATACAGGGTGACCAGACAATCTCTCCTAGCTCTTCTATATATTTCTAGTGCCCAGTCTTGAGCTGCCAGTTACTACCAAGCCCATTGGGACCCTAAAGGTCTTCAGCTACTGTTGCTCAAACACATCCCTGATGATTACCAGACATAAAGTGAATACTGTAAACAGAAAAATTTAGGTCAATGAGAAACATCCTGGGCTGTAGACTGGTTTAATTTGTGCGAGAATGTCTCTCGACACTGATAATGTGTGACTTCACCACGAGGGGCATGCACAGCGATGACACTGTTCCCAATCCGTTTATGGCACTGTGGACATCTGTGACCGATGAGCACCATCGTCCCTGTATCAATCATGCTTCACGTACATTCGACTATCAACCACCCTGACTTTCCTTCTTTGCAATGCCATCAACTTCCTCGCGACGGCATCATTTCTCGCCTTACTGATGCATTTCACAACCTTCGTTCCAAAGACCGGTGCTCTCAAGACCTCCAGCAAGAACCCTTGGACATCGTTCGCATTCACAAAAGGTGGAAGCAAATTGAGCGTTTCCACCGGGTCGAGTCGAGGTTTGTGGCGGGATATAAGGTCCAATGCAGCTTGTAGCAGGTCCGCCGGAGAGACCTGCATTTGATTCAAGTTGGGACGGAGGTAGATGTGAAGGAGTGTCAGATAGATGGAGGATGTCAGAGAATTTGGTTGATAAATCCGATTACAGTACCTGCATTTTGTCAAACTTGAAGAGGAGGTCTTTGGGGAGAGAAAACTTACTCTTCGGCTTTCAGATAATCATGGAGTCGATACGCGTAGAGTTCTAACGCTTGATCATGTCTTCCTAGCCGACCAAGGAGAATTGCACGGGCCTCATATAAATCTATAGGCAGTGTTGGTACTTTCAACTGTGACGTGGTCTATTACCTGTTGGCGACAGTAACCCGTAGAGTCTCTCCACACTAATCCTTTCATTCGTGTTCAAAAATTTCAGCAATTTTGTATATAGACCCTCTTGTGTCTCTATACGTTTCAACAGCTCAGACCGACTAGAAGACCACAGTGAAAGCACTCACCGTTCTCGTTTCGCCGCTTGGCCATCAATGTCATTTTGATATACAGCTCTGCTAATCTGTCATGGAACAGTGGTGACTCTTCATGCCGTTCATGGATAATAAACTCAAGATATTGAGCACAGATCTTAGGGTCTATGCTCTCTAGGTAACTTGCGACAGCTTGGTGAGGAAGTTCAACATCTTCTGACAGGAAAATCTGGGCATTGTGTCAGTGTGACTCAACAAAAAGGACATAACACACCTCAAAAGCCATGTCAGCATCACGCTCAAATACCCATCGCGAAAATTTGAATATGATATCGAGATATTCTGGGCCTAGTTTCTGGAGGTAGACAATGGATGGACGAAGTTTGTCTTTGATATCAGCCGACGCTTCACTGAGCCTGTACAAAACTTGCGATGAGTTTGAAACGTAGAAAAAAGGGGGACACATACTCCTTCAAGAGTTGTAATGCTTTGGCATGCATCTTCTTCCCGAAATAAAGATCCTTCAGCTCAACGAATCGCTTCATACGCCCCAGGCTCAATTCTATGACTCGTAATGATAGGAAGAAATTTCGCACACCTGAAGCCCTCTCAAATCCTCCTCAACTTCACTGACCTCACACCAATTAGGCAATCGACAAAACGAGCTCAACAGTCCAGGTCTAATTACGATGTATGACTTGTACAACGCCGTGTCCACGATTTGTGAAAATCTCAACAGTTGCTCTGGTGTCAGCACACTCAGTGGTGCATCAGGTAGAGCGAAAATATCAGCGACGGGTACTTCAGATAGAGGTTTGAATTCATTGTATTGGTTTTGGGGAGTGATGCTGACTGAGGCAAGTGCTACGCCGAGCTTGGTCCGTCGGTCGACCAGATATCTCGTCAGAGTCTCAATTGAGTAGCGACCTTCATCTGAAACGGAATGAATTACCTGATTGTATCAAGATGGTAAACATACCGCGGACCGAGTCTCCACCTCGACGGCCACTGTGGACGGATGCAGTGTCGTCATCCTTTTCTTGGTATCCACCCAACAGCCCCGATCCAGTTCCTTTCAACTTCTTGATCGTACTTAAACCACCAGGAACACCGGCATGCACAACAGTGTCTAGCAACTCTGACTTGTCTTGTCTCGGCACACCATGACCTTCGTCACTATCATTCCCGTGCTCACCACCTACAGTTTGCGAAGCAGGAGATGAAGGGCAAGGGTCATCCGAAGCAGTAGGTCCACCATATAATTGGATCCAATCTCGTTTGGGGATTGCAAGTCGGCCAGATATGCTTTTGGGGTACAAAGCAATCACTTTGGCAGGATTGAGCTCAAGCTCAGAAAATGTATCGATGGCCTTGTCAAAATTTCCTGTTCGGAATTGTGAAACTGCATTCAGGGCACGGAAACAGCTTCGCCTTTGTTCCTGTAGGAGGTCCGATTCAACAAGCTTATATGATAGCAGTCAGCGCACCTTGTCAGGTAAAGTGTCATCCCCAATGACATCAATTAGCCGTAATGCATCAGCATAGAGCCCACCTAGCATGAGTTGATCGATCTGATCTACCCAAGGTCGCATAGGAAACTGCCAAATTGTGCTGCCCTCCGCCGCAGCCAAGTTCCTATCTGTCGGAGTAGTAATGACATATAGTGGAGATTTTGTTGAAAGAGAAAAAAGGGGGATGTGGATGGTAGCATTCTGTGCAGCTGTTGGTTGAATAGTAGTCGGGATGGTCGCAGTAGTATCATCCGTTGACGTTGCATTGTTCATATCCATAAGCGAAAAACGAAACGGTAAAGGAAATATTTGAGATATTTGTGATGAGATCGAGGACTGAACGTGCACAACACTTGTAGGTATCATACTAGTCACTTGCTGCCCTGTCAGTGTGGTAGTAGCAACTACGGACCCTTTCGATCCCCCAAGGACTTGTGTGGGTACAGACCCTGCAGGAAATATGGAAAATACATATGGCGGAATGAAGGCGATCTCGTCGGGCGGTACTACCCATTCTAAGTTTTTCTCCCTTGAAGGCTTGCCATCTTGACCGATGAATATACCCTCGTCTATCTGGTAGTCAGCCTCCAACCAGAACAGGACGATCAAAAGATACAAACAAGCACGTACTGTCTTTAACTATGAGAACTTCACTTGCACTGGTAGGCGCAATTGTCGGTCTGGCTTTTGCACCAAGACTGAGAGACATATAGCCTGTCAGACCGCTGAACGTGCCCTTCCCCATTCCAGTAGAAGTAGAGGAGGGAAGTGGCAGGACCACGTCTATTACTGACATCGATGGAATGTTGAAGATTGCATAATCTGGGGCATAAGCAAATCCGACTACTTCTGATGTAAGGAAAGATATCGCGCGCGGAGAGTGCGGTAGAGGTGCTTCCTATAATGATTCAACATATATTCGTTCATTCAAAGGCTTGTTTACGGATGACGTACCTTTACTTCTTGAGCTTCCCCATCTTTCCATGAATATATCACGACTTTCCGTCTACACCCAATCAGCAGCTGCGTGACGATGCTCGGAATCTTTTGCACGACTTTCGCATTGTCGGATGTAAATATAGCATCCGACGCAGAATCCTTTCCCGAGTCCAATGGATGGGTGGGGTGCTGAACACATGTATTTACACCAAATGAGAATGCAGCCTTAGCTTTGACCAAAGGCGTGGGAGGCGCAAACCCAGGCAGAGGAAATAATGTCACAGTCATGTCTGGAAGAGGAGAGGTCGCTGAACTCGCTGAAATTCATGACAAGAAGAGATAGAGCGCACCCGACAACACTACAACTGAGTTTATATCCTTAATGTAGCTCAGCTGATCAATTGACCTCTTCACAAGTGACTTCTTTGTCTCCAGTAGCGTAACTGTCTGTCCTTCAACCGCATCTGAGCCGTATTCTCTCTCCATCTCCAAATACAGTCCTCAAGAAGAGACAATGACGCACCCTGAGATGTGCTAAGCTTGTAAATGTGTAAGTTTCCGGTATTCGTTCCAACATACAGTCGGTCATCTAGATTCCACACGAGGTAAGGGGCTATGTCTAGACAACCAGAGACACGACGAACCATGTTGATATAAGGACTCAGCTTTCTCTCTCAGACTAGTTATAACCGCTCGTGGAATTGCAATTGGCTCCATCGTGTCCAGCTTAAATTCTATATTTCTTACAAAATACGCCCATCATCAGCATAAAATTCACACGCAATGATATGGACATGTATAATACCTGGCCTTCCAAGAAACAGAACTCCAGCACGTTTATTAATCCCACAGGCATGCCAATACTCACAAGGACCTAGACTACTCACTGATGGGGATGGTGGGCTTACCTGGGATCAGAGACAAAACAATAATGCCAGTTTGCTATTGTGCGCAAAGCAAGTTTGTGGGGAGATAAATCAAATAGTTAAGGAAAATGAAAGAGAAAGGAAACTGTTTTTTATTCTATGTAAGAACATTGGAGTCACCAGTCATCACTGCCATTCATGACAATGTCATGCTCCTTCGAACATACCGCTACCCTACCTACCTACCTACTACCAAACTTTGCCCATACCTTACTCCTTTGGCCATATGCCTCCTGTAGACACATTCCTGACATTGGGCCCTATTGAGGCCCTCCGCGTCTTAGTACTAGTCTGTTGCGGAATATAAATGCTGAATCCAAACACATGATTGATAAGTTAATTGGTGGTGCCACAATCTTGATGATTTCGTCTCCTGTACTTCGTTCTCGACATGAGCTTCCTAAATTCTACAATGGCTGCTGCCTTGAATTTAGCCAAACAGCACTATCGAGGTATTGATTCTTCATCACTCAACTGGCTCAAAAAGCAATGGGCGGCTTGGTATATTTGGATTGGCAATCCTGCTATCGCTACAGGTCCTATGAGTTTCTTGCTTCAGAAGGTGATTGTCTAGCGCATCCGGGTTTTTCATATGCTAATGTCATTGACGTAGATTGTTTTCTTTGGCCACTGTGTACCTTAAATCATCATTGATGCAATACCATATTTCTGCAAATGGAAGCTGCAACCTACAAAGATACATACACAGCAGGAGCAATGGGAGTACATCAAAGCAGTCCTTCTTAGTCATGTCACAGTAAAGCTTTCAACCATGAGTCTGCCTTGCCAGTTGATTTGATCATCTTGAAGACCATTTCCAAAGATCTGGCTGTTCCACCCCATTGCTAAAACTTTTGGCATGGCAACCTGACAGGTGCCTTTCCCCTTGTGGAAGGCCATGGTTCTTCAAATTTTATTTTTCTTCTTCTTTGAAGATCTTTTTCACTACTAGGGTATGTGCTTCCATGTAAACATCTTGGTTTTGGCTTTGATGTGATGTTGCCTGTTTTTTATACAATTTAGCCCACCAAGCACTTCATACTGGTCTTCTCTACAAGTATATCCACAAAGCTCATTACAAGTACTCTGTGCCTTTTGGTCTTGCATCTGTATATACCCATACTACTGAAGTCTTGATCCTTGAAATTGATACCATTGCTGGTCCTATGTTACAGGTGGTACCTGGAGTGATAGTTAGTGACAATGGAGTAGAACAACCTTGGCTTCAACTTATGTATTGCATCACAATCTACTGTCATGTGTGTTGTTGCTAATTTTGGAGGATCAGAAAGGAATGGAAAGAAGGTATATAATAAGAAGGAATTATGAACAAAGTTATAGATAATATATTATTTTATATAATACATTTTTACATTTTTCTCTATATATAAGAGACTTCATTGCTTCTTTCTCATACACCACCATCAATGATAGTAGCATCTAGTAGAAAACTAGCAAATGCACCTACATTTGAAAGTCACAACCTCCCATTGTCATATTCTGGAAATTTTGTAGTTATTTTCTTTTCTTTTTATTATTCTTTTTTTTTATTAATTATCATTATTATTCTCCTTTTCATAATAGATCTCCTAGTCCATTACATCTCCTGTAATTACATTGTAGTCCATGCTCTGTATACATCTTCTTTCTCGGATTTTGTATATATACTGCATAGTTACAGTATAGTTCTCTAGTTTGTAAATTAACATTACTTGTGTCTATTCTCTTGATATATCTTTTCTCCAACTTATACTCCAGTAACTCCACTACTCCAAAGTTAATGACTAACAC